>Ga0180438_10000386_pt1 | contig 87716 bp, 89 predicted proteins | sample SS_ome_12_FD_132455 | JGI IMG/M metagenome (GOLD analysis project Ga0180438, IMG submission 132455) | Hypersaline lake sediment archaeal communities from the Salton Sea, California, USA - SS_3_D_2 metaG | ecosystem: Environmental > Aquatic > Non-marine Saline and Alkaline > Hypersaline >... | reverse complement strand
CTGGATGTACATCAGCGCATTCACGGAGAGCCAGATGTCGCTTGTAAAGCCCCCGCCCATAGGCTGCGACCCTGATGCTGTTGAGGTGTGCAACGGGTTCGATGACAACTGCAACGGCCAGGTTGACGAGGGCAGCGTGTGCGGGGAATGCGTGCCAGGCCCAGAGGTCTGCGACGGTATTGACAACGACTGCAACAACCAGACGGACGAAGGATTTGATGACGATGACTGCGAGGAGAAATGTGGTTTTGTATGGACCGGCAACGGGGGCAGCCTGAACTGCTGCGGTGACGACGCCGGGGAGGCCGGCCCGTACGAGGCGGAAGAGGTGACGATTGACGGTAATGACAACGACTGTGACGGACAGACGGATGAGGTCGGGGCCGGAAAAACATATTATGTAGATGCGACGAACGGGAACGATTCAATGGATGGCCTGACAGAAGCAAATGCCTGGAAAACAATAAGCAGGGTGAATTCAGGAAGCTTCCTTCCCGGGGACAGCATATTGTTAAAGAGGGGTGATGTTTGGAGAGAGCAACTGGTTGTACCGAGCTCCGGAACAGCCGCAAGCCCGATCACGTTCGGTGCTTATGGAATCGGCGCAAGCCCTGTCATAAAACAAACAGATGCTTACCAGGATAGTGATTGGTTCTTGTATTTCGATAATGGAACAGCAAAGATTTGGGAAACAAACTATTCATTACCTGATGGGCTTGTTCCAAGAGCGCTTAATGAAAACGGGATGAGAAGAACCTTTATGTACATAAGCGGCACAACTTCAACTCCTGAAGAGAAACTGGGGGACTTAACAAGCGGGCCATGGAAAGGGAAGTTCTATTACAGAAAAGATTCAGGCCCGCCGACAAATACAGAAGTAGGTTCAAGGAACTTTGGTATTTTAATTCATGACAAAGAAAATATCGTAATAGACGGTATTGATGCTGAAGGCCCTGCCGCTTCTGTAAGGAGTGCATGGCAAGGCCCGCCGATTTACGTGAAGGGTAATTCAACAAATATTATAATCAAAAATCTTAAGGTCAGCAAATCCACGCAATTTGGAATTGCTACAAATTATACAGTAAGCAATGTAGAATACGATAATATTACTGCCACTGAATCCCAGAGTACAGGAATTGATATCCAATCACAGGGAGGGGCAATAAAAAATTCTCGCTCATATGGGAATGGAATATTGGAGTACGACGGAGGTGACAGGGGAGGCATATCTGTCAGGCATCAGGGAGGAAATATCCTTATCACTGGAAACGAGGTTTATAATAATGGCCAGGATGATGAACAGGAAGATTTTGAAATATCTATTTTTAACATTTCCAATCCTGTAACAATAACCAAAAATTATATTCATGATTGCAGTGCAGGATGCATACAAATTGCGATCGCGGGAAGCAATAGCGAGATTTCTTATAATATTATAGATGGCTTTGGAACAACAACCTATCCTTTAATACCTACAACCGGAAAATTTTCCGCCATTAGGCTGGGGTCCCACCAGCTTGGTGTTAATGATATACAAAACGTGAAAATATATAACAATATTATTGCAAACGGCGGGGAAGCAGCGCTTCTGAAGGGCGGTTCTGGCATAAGTATTGTTGCGGATGGAATGGATGGCATGGTTGCTAAGAACAATATCTTCTTCAATAATACCTGCAGAGACATTGATGTAAGCAGCAATACGAATACTAGTACAATAATTATTAATAACAATCTTTATTTTAGGAATTCAACAGAAGGATTATGGAGATGGGAAGGAGTTACTTATTATGTTCTAGAAGACTGGCAGATTGCAACAGGCAATGATGTCGTTTCTTTAATAACAAATCCTGTTTTCGTGTCTCAAAACGACTTCCATTTGCAGTCCGGCAGTCCGGCAATAGACAAGGGGACTGATGTCGGCCTGACCCAGGATTATGAGGGGAACCCGGTTCCGCAGGGAGGCGGCCCTGATATCGGGGCTTACGAGCAGGCCTGAGTTAATTGGGGGTCGTTTTGTTATATTCCGGAAGCAGCTATATGTTTGTTTTCATATATCCAGAGAAACAGTGACCTTGTATCCGTCCTTGCCCTTCTCGAACTTGAAGCCGTAGTTGGTGACCGCCTTGACCACAGTCTCGCCCTTTTCGGGTGTGATGGGCTCTCCGTGGACCCGGGCTTTGAGCTGCCAGATCTGGTTTTCAGGTGCGTGATCCCTGATTTCCTTTACGCTTTGGACGTCAAACCTGGAAAAGAACAGCTCATCGGTGTCCACCATGCCTATCAGCTTCTGCAACCATGCCACCACGAGCTTTTCAGGTGATTCGGCTTCGACCGTCAACTGTCTGCTTTCCTTTTGCCCGATCTTGCCCAGCTGGCATATGACCGAGAACATGGCCTCTGCCGCGTTGGCGAACAGCTGCGGAAGCGTCTTGCCGTAGGCCTCGAACATCACGTCAGACGTCAGGTCGTCTATGAACTTGTATTTTGCCATAATCATCGTTACCGGCTTCAGGCGGTCTTTGATCCTGCGGGACTTTTCTCGCCGCAGGCTTCGCATTTTATCAGCTCAAGGCCCTTTTCGTGTATTATCTTGGTGTCGGGTTTGCTGCACTTGGGGCAAAGCACGTACATCTTCATGTACAGGTCTATCTTCCTCGCGACCTGCTCTTGGGTGAACACGCCCTGGATGGTTGCCCTCTGGCCTGCCAGCTCGCCTTTTGTCGCGAGCTGCTGAAGGAGGAACTTAAAGAGCACGTCGGGGTCCCTGCGCAGCGATCCTGCTATCTCTAGGAAATTAAGTATGATTGTCCTGGCTCCTGCCTTCTCTATGTCCGGCTTGGCCAGGTGGAACCTGCCGCTGCCTTCGATATCCTTCGGGACCTTGTCCAGCCCCCTTCTGAGCAGAGCATCGTAGTCCATGGCAATCTTTTGCAATAAGGTTTAATAAATGATTATAATGACGTCAGCCTTTCCTTTAGCCAGTCAACGGTAAGCGCCATCATCCGGCTGAAATTTTCCTCATTCTTATAGAAGTGGCCTTCGCCCCGGATGACCTCCAGCCTGGAATCCGCAGGCAGGCCCTGCATGAGCCTTTCGCTGCCGGAAAGGAAGCAGACGTCGTCCAGGCTGCCGTGGATGACCAGGCACGGCTGCCTTATGTTCCTTGCCAGGCCATAGATATCCCGCTTCCACACGTCAATGTAGAATTCGTTGCTTATGTTGTCCTCCGCGCTTGGCTTACTGTGATGCTCCTTGTAGTCAGTGGCCGGTGATATGAGCACTGCCGTGTTCATTGGAAGGATGTTCGGAGCTTCTGACATGGCAAGCAGGCTGACCAGCCCGCCAAAGCTGCTGCCAACAAGCGCGGCCTTGCTCCTGTCAATGCCCGGTTGGTTGGCCGCAATCTCATGTGCTGCCCTGAGGTCATCCAGCATGCGGGAAGCGGTGGCGTCGCCGAACTGGCCGTCGCTCTCCCCGCAGCCGGTGAAATCGAACCTGAAAAGCGCAATCCCTCTCGCAGGCAATCTTCTGGCGAGCGTGTCACCCTTTTTCCCGTTCTTGCCCGTACCAAGTCCGTGGCAGTATATGGCCAGGGGATAATCAGCGCCCTCCTGATAGCGCTGATAGCTGCCGGCATCCGGCCTAGCCAGAAGGCCCACCAGCCTCTGGCCCCGCCGGTTCCTGAAGACGATCTCTTCTTCCATGCAAAATATTTTTCAGTGCAAGTTTATATAACACGTATCTGCATTAAGGTCGGACAGAGCCCGCGCTAATACAAGATAAAAAGAAAAAAGAAAGGATCACGCAGTCTCAAAGACGACGTTTACATTCGCTGTAATTGATATCGAGCCCGGCGTTATTTCAGTGGGTTCGGCTGCTGAGCCGGCCGCTGCGTCCCCAGCCATGTTATATGTACTGACGCTTGGAGAGTACGCGTAGCCCTCGCTTGCGCTAAGAACCCTGGTAACGCTTATGCCTAGCCCCCTGCCTATCGCATCCGCCTTTTCCCTTGCGCTCTTTGCGGCCGCTTCGAGTGCCTGCATCTTCAATTCGTCTATTGTCTCATCTGACAGGCCGAAACTTACACTGTTCACTACGTTGACGCCTGCGGATACGCCTGCATCGATCACAGAACCCGCGTTGTCTATGTTTTCCACATCCACCTTGAGCGTGTGCGTTGTCTTGAACCCCTTGTATTCGTATTTCCTTGTGGCCTGGTTGTACTCCCTTATCTGGCCAAGCGTGTAGGAAACCGTTTCTATGGAATCGGCTTCGATACCTGACGACACCAGCGCTCCACGCACTGTTGCCATCTTTTGCGCGTTATCCTGCTGGGATGACGATGCACTGAGGCTTTCGGTCTCAACCGACATTATTATAGTGACCTTTTCCGGGTCCGCGCTCGCCGATGCGGCACCGGAAACGAAAAGCGTATTCTCCTGCACCTCTTCAGCAGCCCGAACGGACCCCCAACCGGACTCTGACTGGGCGGAATATGTCCTTATGCCGCCGGAGCCCGTCTTGTAATCGCCTATCATAGCCCTCTGGTCAATGACGGCATACCCAAGCCCCAAGGATATTATGACAGCAACAGCAAGAAGCGCTCCCAATATCGCGTTTGTTTTCACATTCACACCTCCCAATAAAAGTTTGATTGACTGCTTATAAGCGTATTTAATTCTTGCGGAAAAAAACGAAATTACCATAAGCTTATATATCAGAAAAACAATATAATTATGTTCTTTATATCAACGTCTGAACCGATTGTCACTGAAGAACACGGGGCACAATTCAACGCCAATTGAATTGCGCTTTGAAGTTATCAAGCATCCGAAGTTTGCCGCAACCGCAACGCCAATTGCGATTGCAAAAGCATTAGTTCTGAATATAATTAGCACAACCTGCTTAAAAAGGATTTCGATACTGGAGTATACACGTTAAAACGTCTGAATCGGGGGGAATTCTGGAAAGCAGTATGCTTAATTAAAAAATAAGGGGAGTGAAAGCCATGGATTCAATGGTACAGGAAGCGTTTGAAAAAAGTTTTAATAAAAAACAGGAGGGAGAAAGAATGGAAACCGTTAACACGGCTCAGCCAACAATGAATGAAGCAGAAATGAATGAAGCCAGCGCCCAGAAGATACAGGACGAATTCGGCGTCGACGTACGAGAGGCAAGGATACTGGTGCTTGGTACGGGCGGCGCAGGGAACAACTGCGTCACCAGGCTGTCGGACATAGGCGTGAAGGGCGCGCAGACCATTGCGGTCAACACCGACGCGAAGCAGCTCTCGGTTACCAGGGCGAACAAGAAGCTTCTCATAGGCAAGGAAATAACCAGGGGCCTTGGAGCGGGCGGATATCCGCAGATAGGTATGAAGGCGGCCGAGGAGAGTGAAAAGGACCTGAAGTCTATGCTGGAAGGCGTGGACATGCTGTACCTTTGCACTGGCCTGGGGGGCGGCACTGGTACGGGCTCAGGCCCTGTCATCGCTCAGATGGCAAGGGACATGGGCGCCATAACCATAGGTTGCTGCACAATGCCCTTCAAGATAGAGGGAGCAAGGATAGGCAGGGCAGAGGATGGCCTGCAGCACCTCAGGCAGGTGTGCGACACCGTGATGGTGATCGAAAACGACCGCCTGCTGAGCATAGCCGGCGACCTGCCCTTGGACAAGGCGTTCGGTGTCGCGGACAACCTCATAGCAACCATCATAAAGGGTGTTACCGAGACTATAGCAACACCGTCGCTGGTAAACCTGGACTATGCCGATGTGAAGAGCATCATGCACTCTGGCGGCGTTGCTGCGGTGGGTGTGGGCGAATCTGACAGCAAGAACAGGGCAGAAGAGGCTGTCACAAAGGCCATGACAAACCCGCTGCTGGAGGTCAGCTACGACGGCGGCACTGGGGCGCTGATACACATAACAGGAGGCAGCAGCCTGAGGCTGGACGAGGTCAACCAGGTGGGAGAATACGTGAGCAAGATGCTGGACCCGGACGCTCAGGTCATATGGGGATCGCGCATCGACCCCGCGTTCGGCAACAAGCTGAGGGTGATTACCATAGTGACCGGCGTGAAATCACCCTACCTGCTTGGGCCTGTCCAGGGAGCGGCCGTCTCGCCCAACGAGAGGGACGTCAGGCAGGAGCTGGGCATCCAGGTAATGGCTTAGGTGCGAATAAATGGATTAAATTGGGAGGCATTCATTATTACAGCTTCCTATCTATTTTATTTTTATTCGCGCTAATACAATCTATAATCATGGGCAAAACCGCAAAGCGTGAAAAGCCGAGAAAGCTTTCTGAAGACGCGGCCGAAAGGCTGCTTAAAAGATACGGCATACCGACTGCAGGGCATATCCTTTCAAAGACGCCTGAGCAGGCGGTAAAAGCGGCGAACAGCCTTGGCTATCCCGTTGTATTGAAAGTGGAATCAAAGGCAGTGCTCCACAAGACGGATGCCGGTGGCGTGATTACAGATATCAGGAACGATGCCGAGGTATTCAAGGCGTTTCTGGGAATCCAGAAATCAGTGAAGAAGAGGGTTCCAAAAGCCAGGATTGACGGCATACTGGTTCAGCACATGTTCCCGGGTCGAGAAGTCATAATCGGTGCCAAGAGAGACCCGCAGTTCGGGCCCGTAATCATGTTTGGTCTGGGTGGCATCCTTGTCGATGTGATCAAGGACGTTTCGCTCAGGCTGCTGCCGGCTGACCTGAATGAAATCAGGGATATGATAAAGGAGATAAAGGGGTATCCCTTGCTGAGGGGTGCCAGGGGCCAGAAACCCGTGAACTTCAGGGCCCTGGAGAGGTGCATGCTCGGGGTATCAAGCATGTTCTGTAACAACAGGAGCATACAGGAGATGGACCTAAATCCAGTAATGATCGACGAAAAACGGGCAACGGCCGTTGATGTGCGGATTCTTAGTGCATAACGAATTTAAATACAGTTTCGAATTAACAATCAGCAATGCAAAATTGGGAAAGGTGGTACTTATGCCAAGAAATCAACCAAGGCTGAAATACCTGAATAAAATGCGCAAAAAGATACCAGGAGGAGCAAGCGTCACCAAATATTTTAAAAGAAAGACAACAAAAATAAAGGGTTTAAAATGACATGCTCATTGAAATGGTGCTTTGAATGATCGAGATAGGAAGACTTTGCGTGAAAACCGCTGGCAGGGAGGCAGGAAGGTTCTGCGTGGTTGTAAAGAACGTGGATGATAATTTCGTTCTTATAACAGGGCCAAAAAGGCTCACAAAGGTCAAGCGAAGAAGGTGCAACGTAGAGCATCTCAAGACCCTGGGGCACAAGATCGGCATAAAGGCCGATGCGCCGGATTCTGAAATCGAGAAGGAACTGGAGAAAGGCAATGTTTTGCAGAAGCTCCAGGCAGAGGCGGATGCACCGGACGCCGTTAGCAAGGCCACTGAAGAGGAGGATATTCCGGAGTCTGCGGAACCTGTGATTGCCATGGAGCCTGAAACACCATCACAAGAAAAGGAGAAGGCTCCGGCGGAGCCGGACTCCAAGCACGCCAGAGCTGAGCACAAGCCCAAACCGAAAAGCAAGGCTGCCGCAAAGCCAGCAAAGAAGGAGCACAAGAAAAAGAAGTCAGCGGCCAAGCCGGCAAAGAAGCACGCCAAGAAAAAGGCATCCAGCAAGCCTGCCAATAAACAACACAAGAAAAAGAAGAAGTAAACCGCTATAACAAATAAAAGCAGGCAGCAACAATTTTTGAAATGGCTATTAATCAGAGTTCCCAATAATATATTGTGGTTTGTATGAAAGATAAGAGGCCTTATTATGGTATAATCGGGAATGGGGAGACCTGTGCGCTTATATCTCCCGCTGGCAGCATAGAGTGGCTTTGCCTTCCCAGGTTTGACGGTAAGATCATTTACGCAAAAGCTCTTGATCCGAACAGGGGTAAATCCCTTGGAATCGAGCTTTTTGGAAGGAAAAGGTCCTTTCTGCTGAAGGAGGCCGGCCAGTCTTATTACAGCAAGACCAATGTCATGAAAACCAAGTTGCTTTGCAAAAACTTTGAGGTTTTAATAAAAGACTTCATGCCTTGGGGGCAAAAACTGATATACCGCATTATTCGCATAAGGAACACGACGGACAAAAAAAAGAAAGCTGCGCTTCGAATACACTCGGAGATTGGCAAAAGATATATGGATATAAATGACGGGAGCATAATCCACAGATGCAGGGATTTCACCATAATGGCTGGAATGAAGGACTACAAGGAAAAAACGATGATAAAGCCGGGCGGAGAATGGAATATAACTCTGATTCTTGCTTACGGAAAAAACAAGAAAACTGTTGAGAAGGAGATAAGAAAGGCCAAGCTTCGCAACCCGGAGCTGGAGATGGAGCGATGCAAGCAGTTCTGGGTGAACTGGGTTGACAGGGGTACACAGATGTCTTTCAGTAATGACCATTACCGGAACATGTATTATCGCGCACTTCTTACGCTTAAGCTTCTTATATACAGAAAAACCGGTGCCATCGTTGCTGCACCAACGACATCTTTCCCCGCATACCCGGGCTATGAGGAGAACTGGGATTACAGGTTTGCCTGGATCAGAGATTCCTATTTCATTATCAGGGCGCTGCTGAAGTCTGGCCATCCGATTGAAGTAAGAGATATGCTCGATTTTATGTATTCTGTACAAGATAAGAACGGTCACTGGAAATACCCGCTTTATCAAATAGACGGAAGGATGCCGAAGAAGGAAACGCTGATAGAAGAACTTACGGGTCCTAACCAAGAGGAAGAAATAAGGTTGAGCAACGAAGCAAGGAACCAGCTCCAGCTTGACAGCGAGGGGAGCGTACTTCACGGAACCTATCTCTATTACGTGCAAACGGGGGACATAAAATTCATAAAAAAGCACTGGAAACGGGTAAAAATGGCCGCCCAGTGGATAACCAAGAACTACCACAGGCAGGAAAACGGCATATGGGAATTCCGGGAAAAGAAAGCGGACTGGACGTACGGAAAGGTGATGTGTTATGTGGGTCTTGAATCTGCCATTGCTATTGCAAGCCTTTTCAAAAAGAGTTTCCGGGGCTGGGAGAAGGCAAAGAACAAGATAAAGTCCGATATACTCAGAAAATCATGGTCGGAGCAAAGGCGGTCTTTTCTTCAAACTTATGAAAGCGATGGCCCCGCCGATATATCAGTAATTTCAATAGAGGATTATGGGCTTCTAAATCCAAAAAGCGGTCAGATGAGCAGCACTATAAGGCTTTTGGAAAAGAAACTTGTTATGGAGAATGGCGGGGTCAAGAGGTTTGAAGATGCACTTCTGCCGTTCTATCTGCCTACATTGTGGCTGGCAAAACATTACATAAGAGTCGGCAACATGAAAAGGGCAAGGGAGTTAATCATGATCGCCATAGAAGGTTCTACAGACCTGTATCTGACAGCAGAGCATTTCGATCCTCAATATGGCACACAACATGGCAATTTCCCGCAGACATTCAATGAATCCTTTTTTGTAGAAACCATCATAATGCTGAATGGGTTCAGGGACAGGATATGGAACTTCATGGATATAAAACAATGGAAGAAAAACATATTGTTGCCTGAAAAGCTCATATTTTCGGCTGGCAGGAAGGCCACAACCAGTGGCAAGGCAATGATAATGGAAAGCGGAAAATTGTTCTATTCCAAGCCCAAAGGTACATATACTGCAATAATTAATGCACTAAAAAAACAAAAAAACAGTAATATAAGATATTGAAAACAATTAGATTATAGATATTATGGAAAAAATACTGAAAAACTTTTACCGCCAAATAGAAATGTCGGCTGGGCTTGCTGGCAATATCACTGCCAGCGGCGAAATAGACAGGGTATTGGTTTGCGGCATGGGCGGAAGCGGCATATCCGGCGGAATACTTTCAGACTATATAAAGAAAATGCCGGTTTCTGTCTGTAACACATACTCTTTACCGAAATACATAAACAAAAAAACTCTTGTCTTCATATCAAGCTATTCTGGGAACACAGAAGAACCTTTGAGAACATACAAGCAGGCGAAAGAAAAGGGTGCAAGAATAATCATAGTAACCTCCGGGGGCGAACTGGCCAAAAAGCATGAAAAGAAAATAATGCTGCCTTCGGGCATTCCTCCAAGATGCTCTCTTGGATTCATGTTCTTTTCCATGCTGACGGTCCTGCAGAACTCCGGTATAATACCGGACCAGAAGAAACCCGCAAAGGAAACCGCTGATTTGCTTAGGGAATTTGACGTGTCTGTTTCAAAAAGGCTCGCAGAAAAGCTTCATGGAAAGATACCTGTAATATACGGGTCTGATGATTATTCGTCGGTTGTTTACCGTTGGAGGACGCAATTCAATGAGAACAGCAAGGTTATCGCCCTTTCCCACACGTTTCCCGAGATGAATCACAACGAGATTAACGCTGATTATTCAAACGGGAAGTTCGAGTGCGTATTTATCAGGGACAGCCATGACCATCCAAGGATAAGGAAGAGGATGGACATAACAGCAAAGATTTTAAGGGGTCATGCAGGAGTGAACAATGCATACGTAAAAGGCAACAGCCGTCTTGCCAGGATATTCTACGCCATCCATCTCGGGGACTGGACAAGCTATTATCTTGCAAGGCTTCGCAAACAAGACCCTTACGCGGTGCCTGTAATTGAAAATTTCAAGAAGCTGATGAATCGTTGATAAAATATTAAGGATGACCATGAAAACATCCATTAGAAATCTGGCGGGAATGGTTTCCGGTCTGAAAAAAAAGCGTAAAGACGTCTTCGGCAGGATATACGATATCCGCATTTCGGAAGGCAGTCTTATCGTACCGGATTCAATGGAAAGTTGGATAAAGAACAGGTTCGGCTCAAAAAAGCTGGTTGAAAACCAAAGCGTTGTAAAGGTCTTGAACAAAATAACCGGCGAAGAATCGCTATTCAATGAGATCAGGTCTAAGCGCCCGGTTCAAACCAATGAAGCGAAAGGCCTGAATAGTATTAAGGTTGGGAGGTGCAGCTTTTGCGAACCCGAAAAGAACACGCCTGAGGACGTCTTTGGCAGGATCCGGGGCAGACACTGCATAACGGCCTCCAACGTGGCAAAATACGACAAGTGGCACGGGCTGATTGTTTTCAGAAACCATAACCCGTTTGAATTCGGTGCTGAAATGGTTTCTGATTACATCGACACCGCCATGAACTGGTTCAATAAGGTAATGGAAAATGACAAGAATGCGCGCTTCCCGTTCTTCATGTGGAACTGCTTATGGAGGGCAGGCGCAAGCATAAACCACGGTCATGCACAAGTCACCGTTGCTGAGAGGCCGTATTCTGCTCTGGAAATGCTTGGGCGTTGCGCCTATAATTATCGAAAAAAACATTCGTCCGTTTATTTTGATGATTTGTTCCTGGCTCACGAATCCGTCGGTCTGGGCCTGAGAAACAAAAAGTCAAGGCTGATGGCTTATCTTACGCCTGTCAAAGACAATGAAATAATGATACTTGCAGACAGTGTTGGTGAAGACCTGAAAAAGTCCATATACGGCGTTCTGAAATCCCTTTATGGTAAGGGAAACAGGGGTTTCAACGTCGCTGTGGTGCCATTCCCCATCTATGCCTCAAAAAGTAGCGGTGGCAGCAAATGGGAAGGTTTGCCGGTGGTTGCGAGAGTAGTGGACCGCGGAAACCTCGATAAGAAAACATCTGACATCGGCAGCATGGAACTTTACGCAGGCAGCGTAATTAGCAGTGACCCGTTCAATACAATAAGAAATTTGAAGGTCTGAAATCCTAAGAATTGGTTGCCTCGGAAATGAAATCCCTGAGCCACTTATATATGTTGTTCCGTTTAACAGCATTTCTCAAATTTTTTGACCTGTTCCTGCGTTCTGGTCTTCTCATTCCCAATGCTTCCTTCAATGTATCTGCGAAATGCTCTGTATCGTAAGGATTCACAACAAGCGAACCTTCCTCAAGCTCCCTGATTGCTCCAGCAAACTTACTTAGTATAAGAACGCCCTTATTATCTACATTGGCTGCAACAAACTCTTTTGCGACCAGGTTCATTCCGTCATGTAATGGGCTGACTATGCAGGCATCCGCATCTCGGTAAAGGGCAAGCAACGAGGAATAGCGCATCTTCTCTATGTTCAACCTTATGGGCTTCCAGTAACCTTTCTGATACTTCCAGTTGATCTCTTCCACTATTTCGACTAGCTTCTGGTTGAGTCTCATATACTCTGGAACCCTTATTCTGCTGGGTGCCCCTGCCTGAATATATACAAAATTTCCCTGGAATTCCGGGTATTTCTCAAGGAAGCGGTCAATAGCTCTAAGCCTCTCAATAATGCCTTTCGTGTAATCTATCCGGTCAACACCAACAGCAACGTGTTTGTAAGGAACTCTCCCGGCAGACCTGATCATGCCGATCTCCTTCTTAACTTCGCTCGTGCGGGCAGCTTTGTTGATTGCACTGAAATCAACGCTTATCGGGAAGGCCTTTACCTTGGTTTTTCTTCCTTTATATTCAATGATCCTTGAATCATAATCAACATCGGCGCCGAGCACGAACTCGGCGGTTTCAAGAAATCTGGTGCAGTAAGAGGGGATATGGAATCCTATAAGATCGTTTGCCAACAGTCCTTCCATAATCTTTTTTGCCCAGGGACAAATAGAAAACGTCTCTGGATTGGGCCACGGTATATGCCAGAAATGCGCGGTCAGTGTGTCCGGGCGTTTTTTCCTTATCATGTCGGGCGCAAGTGCCAAGTGATAGTCCTGAAACCATATGAAAGCCTTTTCTTTATTTGTATGCTCCAAAACCGCGTTAGAGAAAAGCCTGTTTGAGTGCCTGTAACCTTCCCAGAATGATTTCTTGAATACGGGTTTAACAAAAACGTCATGACATAAAGGCCACAGGGTCTGGTTAGAAAACCCGAAATAAAAGTCATCCACCTCTTCCTTTGTCATCCACACCCTTTTCAGGGTGTATTTGGGTCTGGCCGGCGGGACCTTAACACAGTCCTTTTTGTCAACAACCTCTCTGTCGGCGTCACCGCTGCCGCCAGCTACCCAGACGCCGCCAACCGCCTGCATCAGCGGATCAAGAGCGGCAGTAAGACCTCCGGCAGGAGTTACGCAATTTATTCTTCCATTATTATGTATATGAATGTAAGGTTCGCGGTTTGATACTATGATGAAACTGCGGCCCCCAATTCCTTTTTTGATAAGCTGCTGGACCTCTTCAGAAGAGCACATGTTTTATCATTCTCTTGCTGCTTATTTATGTGTTAGGGTAGTAAGTCGTTTATTCTTTGTTTTGAAAATAATATCCAAAAATGACAGCAATTCTGAATGATTTTTGACCCAGAATTCCGCTTTCGTTTTCCTCATGATGCCGTTTCTAACCCATACACAAAACCCGTTGTTTTTCAACCTTCTTATATATCTGAATGCATCTTCATCGGTATAATCGTCACCCGCGTAAATTATAAATGGCTTTCCGCGTCTTATGATACGTTTATCGAGTTTTTTCAAAACAAGACCAACCGCTTTTCCCTTGTCCCAGCCCTTCGGCCTGGCCTCAAGAACGTCAGAGCCGCGCATTATTTCCAGTTTTTTGTTTTTATTGTATCGCTTTACTGTGCTTCTAAAGATCTTTTGTATTTTTTTCGCGCGTTCCGCATTAACCATGCGGTAATGCAATGCAATTGACGTATCCTTGTCCTCAATAATTACCCCGGTCTCCTCACTGAGCTCCTTTTGAAGCGTTTTCCTTATCCTGTTCAAGTCCGGTCTCGCTTTTCTTGAACCAATCCATTCAAACGGTTTCCCTTTTGGCATTTCAACCTGAATGCCGTGCGCGCCGGCAAAACCAATGCCTTCAATCCCTATCATGTGTTTTATCTCCCTTATATGCCTGCCTGTGATAATTATTGGAATAATTGTTTCAGAATCCTTCATCTTATTAAGAAGATTGATGACGTTTTTTGAAGGCAAGGCAAGCTCTGGTCTTGGCTTGAATCCGACCAGGGTCCCATCATAATCCATAAAAACAACGATTTTGCTGGCTTCAGCGATTGTTTTTCTCAAATAACCGATATGATGAAATAAATATTTTGCCATCAGAACACTTCTCGCAGTCTACATTGAATATTGAATGAAACCGTTAATAAAAGTAGCAGCACAATAAAATGTCAGTTAAAACAAAGAATGAACGAGCGAAATCGCCGCTACGATTATGAATATAGCTTCAATGCCGGGAAGCAGGATTATGGCTATCAGCAGGGTCAATATCCTGCCCGAGGATATCCAGAACTCCCTAAAAGACACTGTTCCAAGGATATTCCTCTTTTTTGCGTAATCGCAGAAATTTGTATATAGATTCACTCTTACGAGAGTATAGAATATTCCCCCGAGAAAGGAGAGCAAAAATATATCCGTTGCGTCCGAACTGAAAAACCTGAACAGGTTGATTATGCAGTATGTAATGCCCCCGAATCTTATTATTTTTACCCGGTCCACCCTGTTGCTGATCTTGCCAACAATCAGCGTGAATGTTGCTATGCCAAGTCCGCTGATTGAGGCAGCGATTCCTGTTGTTATGAAGTCGTTGGTTATTAGGAATACGTAAAGCGGCCATAGCACGATTTCCGCTACGCTCATAAAGCCTTCCGAGAAGAATCTGGCTGTAAGATGTCTGCTCAAGAAAAGTCTGAATGCAGAGAGCCTGAAGCCGAAGTAGCCCCTGTAGTCTTTGGTGATGAACAGGGGCAGTACCGAGACAGCTATAAGCACAATGACCAAAACAAAAAGGAAATCGAATCCCATCGAATTTAGTATGACGCCGCCAATAAATGGTGCGAATATTGCCGCAATCTTTGGGAATGCTATTAGATGAGATACCTCCTCGCCCCTGTGTATCTTATCTGAATTCTTGACGAATTCGGCATTAAGGGAAACCCAGTAAAGGCCCGAGGAAAAGCCACCCAAAGCCGCAACAGGCAAAAGCAATGCAGCAGACATGCTGATGCTAAATATTCCAATATGCGGATCTATGATTATAAGCATTAGCAGGTACAATATTATTCCAGGCGTCCTGTACAATATTATATGTTTAAGTCCCATCTTCGAAGCTATGACTGATAGTACAGGTGAAATCAGGCCCAAAAACAGGAAATAAACTGCCATGAACAAAAGCGAAACCCCTGTACTGAAGCCTATATTTATAAGGTAAATGGGGATGAATATGCCGACCATGCCAAAGGCGAAAAATCGGATTATCTGGTTGATATATATCTCTTCAAGCTCCTTCTTCGTCTTCAAAAGCCTGTGAAGGTTCAAATGTGCATTGAAATGCATGATTAATCCTTTTGGCTGAATCCTATAAATCTGTTACCCCCGTATCGGGCAAAAAACAAAATCAAAGGCTCCTTGAGACCTGCAGCGTCTCGACAGACTGGGTGCCCTCCATGGCGTTCAGCTTGTTCTCCATCTCATCCATCACACCGCCCTCGTCCGGTATGAGGAAAGTGGCCTTTATGGCCTTGAGGCCGAATGCTATTGGCTCTTCCTCGAGCTTCGCTGGCTTGAGTTCCTCTACCTGCTGCCTGATATTTCCGAAGCTGTCCGGGGAATCCGGCAGTATCCTGAAAACTGCGATGACTTGTCCCATATAAACCACCTGATATTGCGTTCAGCGATCACGGCCCGGAGAAGCTGCACTTGGTGCACTCGTAAACGTTCTGCATTTCCTTGCACTTCTGGCATCTGATTATGTGCTCCTTTTCGCAGGCCGGGCAGTCGAATTCCACCCAGTTCTGCTCTGCCTCCACTTTCTTTCCGCATGACGTGCACTTCATAACCACAACTCCGCAATCACTCACGGCATCCTTTAGATAATCGTTAGTTATATTGAAAGTATGTTGTATTTAAAGTTTAATCATTCCCAGATGAATTCCAGGTTGCTGAATTCGGGCGCCCTGCGGTGAGCGTCCTTTATCCGCCAGTAGTACATTATGAGCACGCCTGCTATGATGCCGCCCAGGTGCCCGAAGTTGGCAACGCCCATCTGAAGGTCGAAAACGCCTGCAAAGAACTCTATGATTGCGAACATGATGACAGCGTACTTTGCGGGCAGGGGGAAGAAGAATCCTATGAATATGATGTTGTTCGGGAACTTGAACGCGTACGCAGCAAGCACTGCGAACACTGCGCCGGACGCGCCCAGCATGGGTATGAAAGACTCGCCTGTTAGCAGGAGGTAGAAAAAGGCGGAAAAGATGCCCGAAGCGAGATACAGGCCAAGGAACCTTCTAGGGCCTATCGAACCCTCGAACTGGAAGCCGAATATCGCAAGCACGAACATGTTGATGAATATGTGGGTTATCCCGCCGTGCATGAACATGTATGTAAGGAACTGCCAGTAAGCGCCGCTCACAGCGAGCGCAGGCGTAAGCGCGAACAGCTCTGTGAAACCGGCTATGGAAACCTGAAGCACGAACGCTATCACGTTCACAGCGATAAGGTAGTAGGTCACCTTCATGAGAATCTCTTCCGTGCTTGTTAAATTCAGTTTTGGTTACACCCTTATATAATAATCTACTGATCTTTTTGCTTCTTTTTCCTGATGAATTTCCTGTACAAGAAGTAAGCGATTATTATTATTGCTATTACCACTAACAGTATTGACGTGCCGTCTCCCTGCGAAGGCCTTTCAAAGTTGAAAACGACCTCCTTTGTTATCTGGCTCTTCTCTATGCCGGGGCCTATGTAATCCATGACCAGCGCGCCGGTCCCTTCGTAAACTAGCGGGAATTCGAACGTGGTCTTCTTGTTCGCCTTGAGGCTGCTTATGTAGTCTATGCCGATGGTCTGGTCGTCCAGCATGAGCTTGGCTTCGAGTGATTTTGCCTCTGTGGTGCCTTTGTTGGCTACCTCTATCCTGAGCGTTCCCCTTGAGGCGCTGGCCTCTTTCTTGATTATGTCAAGGTTTATGGTGCCCTTTACAGGCAGGCCGACTGAAAAGCTTTCCTGCGTGTCCGTGTTGCCCTCGTCTTTGTAATCCGTGAACAATTTAACGCTATAGGTTTTTTCCTCCGCAGAGCTGCCAACGCTGATTCCAAGTATGGCTGTCTTGGTCTCCCCGGGCCCTAAGTCGCCAACGTATACCTTGCCTTTTGCAAGGACCTGCTTGATCTCATCATGGGTGGAGTTGAGGCTTACCTGAAGGTCCCTGGCAGTGCCGGTCCCGATGTTCTTTACCTTGACAATGACATCGGCAATTGCCCCTGGCTCAAGCGTTTCCGGGTTGGTATAGACTTCATCCAGTATCAGGTTCGCTTCGCCTTCGACATTAATCTCGACAGTGTACAGCTCGAATTCGTCCCTTATTGATCCGGTATAGATCCTGTACTCAATATCATAGGTGTTTGTGGGTGCATCGCTTGCTACATCCAGCCTGTAAGTGAAGGATCGTGTGCCTTGTGCTGGAATCGTGCTCAACTTATGCATCTTTTCTTCCCCGGGCAACAGCGTAAAGGGGTCCTTGGGCATGATTTCAATGGTCTTGTCTGACGTTTCGCCAAACCCGATATTTTGAACCTGCACATCAATCGTGACGGTTTCGCCAGGATTTACTGGAAACGGGCTTTGGTCTGTAAGCGTAATATCAAAGATGGATTGGGTTGCCTGTGCTGATGCGGCTGGCAGGCCAGCAAAAACCATCAGCGAAGCTGCCAGTATTATTGCGCCCAGATGAAGATTCATTTCCTTCATGGTTTCACCGTTATCTTGGAATTGGTTTTAGTGGTTTAAATATGGTATGCCTGTTTTACGCTGCCCGCAGCCTATAATCACTTACCTCCGCTGACTATGGTGCCGTCCCTTATCCGGACCGTCCTGTCAGCAATCCTGCCGACTTCCGGGTCATGGGTCACTGTTATTATGGTGTAGCCCTCTTCCTTGTTGAGCCTCCTGAGCAGGTCCAGTATCTTGTTCCCTGTCTTGGTGTCCAGGTTGCCCGTGGGCTCGTCGCCGAGTATGACCTTGGGCTCGTTGGCCAGGGACCTGGCGATAGCAACCCTCTGCTGCTCGCCGCCGGACATCTGGTTTGGCCGGTTATTCATCCTGTGTGAAAGCTCCACCATGTCAAGCAGCTTTGTGGCCCTTTTCTTGGATTCTGACCTGGATTTGCCCGCTATCCTAAGCGCAAGCTCCACGTTCTCGATCGCGGTGAAGCTCTGCACCAGGTTGTACTGCTGGAATATGAATCCTATCGTGTGTCTTCTTATCTTTGCGAGCTCGTTGTCGGACAGGTCTGACGTGTCAATGCCTCCCAGAAAGACCTTGCCTGACGTGGGTTTCATCAGCGAGCCTATGATGTCCAGTAGCGTTGTCTTGCCGCTGCCGGAAGGGCCCATTATTGAAACGAACGAGCCCGTGTCAAAGCACAGGCTGACGTCCTTGAGCACATGGACCTCTGATTGCAGGCCCTTGTTGTAGTACTTGTTAATGTCCCTGACCTCTATGGCGCAGCCCTTTGCAGCATGCCCTCCCGAACCTCTGCTTTTTCCTTTCATGATTATCATTAAGCCCCAAACCTTTTATTCGTATCTCAGGGCAGTCACGGGGTCGACCTTGGATGCCTGCCATGCAGGGTATATGCCACCGATGGCGCCTAAGAACATGGCGAAGACCAGGCCGGTTATCGCAAGGCCAGGCGTGACCGTTGCCGGGATGGCCCCGTCAGTGACCAATACCAGGCCGAATGCGGCCAGGGTCCCGAGCGATACTCCTATGATGCCGCCGATCAGGCTTATGAGTACGGATTCCGTTAGTATCTGCCTAAGAACCTTCCAGCTCGTGGCGCCGATTGCCTTCATAACGCCTATCTCCTTCCTCCTCTCAAGCACAGCCATTATCATGGTGTTGAGCACTCCAAGCCCCCCGACCAAAACAGATATGCCGCCCATGCCAAACATGACAAGCCTTATCTGGTTGACAACGTCGGCGGCTGTCCTGGCGAACTCCTTGTCCGTTATCGCTGCCAGTGTTTCGTCCTCGTCTTCTATGGCGTCTGCTATGCGCTCGGTTTCCCTGATATCCTCAGGAACAACGTAAAGCAGCGAGTACGTGTCCATGTCCAGCAGGTCCTGCATGTCACCCATGGTTATCATCGCGCTGGCGTCTACATTAACATTATTGGACAACTCGAGTATGCCTATGACTTCGTATTCGGTGTCCTTCAGCATGACCATGTCACCCAAAACAAGGTCCCGGTCCTCTGCAAAAGTATTGCCTACCATTATGTAGCCCGTGTCGTCTGACTCGAGTTCCCTGCCGCTTTCCAGGCCTATGCTCTCGCCAACAAAGATGTCACCATTCGCCGGGTCAATGCCCACGACCACTGTTGAAATGTCAAAGCCGAAGCCGCCCCCCTCAACATAGAAGTTTATCGGAACAACCCTGTCAACACCGTCAATGGATTCTATGGTCTCTATCTGCTCGTCCGTTATGTCAGAGCCTGCGAAACCTGACTGGAAGCCGCCAGCTCCTGACTGCTGGACGGTTACCTTTCCGGCAGAGAACTCGAGCGTGGCCTGGAAGAACACGTTTATGCCCTCTGCAAACGAGCCAAGCGCGATAATAACCGTAATGCCCACCACTATGCCCAGCACCGTAAGCGCTGTCCTCGACTTCTGCCTCTTTATGTTCTTGTACGCGAACTCGATCATATGGCTTGTATCTCCGCTTTGTTCAACCTTTGCAAGCGGAGTATCCTCCTCGTTTACTACCGTTCAACCCCTCAATGCCTCCACCGGGTCAACCTTGGTCGCCTTCCAGGCTGGGTAAAGCCCTCCTATCAGGCCCAGCAGCAAGGCGAATGTCAGGGACCCCAAGGCCAGTGCAGGGGTGACTATTGCTGCTATGAATCCGCCTGTGATGGCAGACACTGCAAACGAGCCTATCCACCCCAGGAACAGGCCTACCAGACCTCCTATAAGGCTGATCATGGCGGATTCTGTCAGTATCTGCATTATAATGAACCTGCTGGTCGCCCCGATCGCCTTCATCACGCCTATCTCCCTTTTCCTTTCAAGGACGGCCATTATCATGGTGTTGAGCACGCCCAGGCCGCCCACGAACGCAGCGATAGCCCCTATGCCGAAAGTGAAAAGGCTTATCTGGTCAAGGATGCTGGACACCTGACGGGTGATGTCGGTCATCGTCAGCGCGTCCAGCGTATCGTCAGTGTCTTCGATATCATCCGCGACGTCTTCGGCATCTTCGGGGTCCTCAAGCACCACATAGGCCACCTGGTAGTTGTCCGTTCCCAGGGCATCCTGCAGGTCTTCAAGCGGCACGATATAGCTCATGTCAACGTCACTGATCCCTGTCTCCTCGGCTATGCCTACCACCTGGAAGTCCTTTTCCTTGTAGGTGTAGAAGTCGCCAACCCTGACGTTCATGGTATCCCTTAGCATTACGCCTGCCAGGGCGACCTCCCTTTCGTCGTCGTCGGGCTTCCTGCCGTCCTCGACTATTATCTCCTCGCCTATGAAATACTCGAGCTTGTCTATCTCAATGCCGATTACTGCATACGAGGGCATGCCCGCTCCAGGCCCGAAAGGCGGTATGTAGAAAACCATGGGCACGACTTCGGTAATGCCTGATATCTCCGAAACCATGCTGAGCTGCTCCGGGGTTATATCAGAACCGATATATCCGCTGGCCATGCCGGCCCCTTTCTGGGTTATGATTATCTTGCCGGCCACGGCGCCAAGCTCCTCTGTGACCATGATGCCCAGGCCCTCGGACAGCGAGCCCAGCGCGACAATGGCAGCTATGCCTATTACAATGCCTAGCGTAGTGAGTATTGTCCTTGTCTTCCTTCTCTTTATGTTCTTCAGCGCGAAATCAAGCATAGTAAATTTTTATCCCGGAGGAATATAAAACAAGCAAAATTAAATTAATTCATATGTCATCCAGCTTCGGCTTCTGGGCAATCAAGCTGTCGGCTGCCATCACCGCGGTCTTCATCCTTTCGATATTCATCCCGGACATCGTGACAGAATACGGGCTTGTATCGGCACTCGTATTGGAAAGGCCGTGGACCCTCATCACCAAGATATTCCTGCACGCTGACTGGCTTCACCTGATATACAACATGATCGGCCTGGCAGTATTCGGCAGCATACTCGAAAAGCACGTAGGCTCCAGGCCATTCCTCGTGATATTCTTTGCGACCGGCCTGGCAGCCGGCCTGGGCAGCCTGATATTCTACGGCTCGACAATCGGCGCGAGCGGCGCCATATTCGGGGTCATGGGCTGCCTGGCAGTCCTGCATCCGAGGCAGCTGGCCTGGGCTCTCGGCGCGCCCATGCCCATGCTCGCGGCTGCTGTTTTATGGGCGGTGCTGGATTTCGCGCTCTTCTTCTCGGCCGACAACGTCGCGCACGCCTCCCACCTCATAGGCCTGGCAGCCGGGGCAGTAATAGGGCTCGAGCTGCGCGCGAGGATGCGTCGGCATCCTCGACAGGAAAGAGATGATACTCACCAAGAAGGTGTTACAGAAAGGGAGCTGGACGAGTGGGAGAGAAGATACATGATGAACAAGTGATTACCGCGCGGTAGGTAATGCTTTTATTTAAAAATCTATGTATCACTTCTTAAATATGCCTGATAATCTGGCCGATCCCCTCCCGCATTTTAAACCCAGTAATATTGGTTATCTGGGAGATGATTATTCATTCACCCAATTAGCATCCATGAAATTCGCGGATATTTACAGCCCTGACCCCGCAAATCCTTACAGGTGCCTCTCAAAAAGGGGTTCCATCTTTGAGCTGGTAAAGGCGGTAAGGGATAAAGAGCTTGATGCAGCGGTGGTACCGATAGAGAACATGGGCGGGGGAGGATATGTGGCCGAAGCAATCGATGCAATAGATGGGTACAGCAAATTTGTAAAGATTTTTGATTCAATTGTAACTCCGATTAAAATATGTATAGGTGGAAAATGCCCCAAAGATAAAATCGTGAAAATTGTTTCTAAGCAGGAGGCACTTAACCAAACAACCAGACATAGAATTGACCATTTCAAAGGCGTTGAAACGGAAAAGGCTGACAGCACTGTTGCTGGCATGGAACTTATTCGGGATGTTCCGGGATATGAATTTGCTGCAGGAGTTGGATCAAGGGAAGCGCTAGAACATTACGGCCTCGATATATATGATGAAGACATCGGTAACATAAAGCCAAACAAGACGCGGTTTTTGCTGGTAAAACGCGGGGTAGCAACCCCCAACATGCAACCGGAAGGCATCCAATACGTGACTACAATAGCCGTTGAACCAACCTTTGGGCCGTTTGACGATCTGGGTTATGAATTGGAGACATTAGCCAGGAAAACAGGAGTTAAAATAAAAGGCAGGCAGGCAAGAACATCGAAAAACAATCCCCAAGCCAAGACGGTGTTTTTGGATTTGGTTGGCCGGCCTTTTGAGGGGGGATTGGAAATATATCTCGAAAAACTGAAGGACAGTGAACATTTACTGGGTCATCGTGTCACATACAAGAATCTCGGTCATTGGAGGTATGCTGATTTCTTCGAAAAGCTCATCAGAACCGTTGGCGTGATCGGGAAAAAGGAATTAAATGACACCCTTGTGGACTTTTACAGGCGATGCGGATTCGACACTGTCGTATCAGATGATGAGGATTCAAACATCGAAGAAGTGGCGGATAGATCCGATATTCTTGTTTTGAACAGGGTGGGTCCTGAAGGTCTAAGGGTTGTGATGCCCAGAATAAAGGAATATCTGGATGAAAAGAAGCTGCTTGTTGTCAACACCCAGATGCCAAAAAAGATGGATGAAATATTATCGGAACTCGGGACCGATTCAAAATTATTGTATATTGATGCGCTTTTTGTTAATTGGCTGCCCGTTCAAGGGCAGAAGGTTGTATTCATGGGCGAAGGGGTTACCGAGCCAGGCTCGCCGGCGAACGAATTTGTGGGCGCTTATCAGGAAATGAATACGTTTGCTACAATAACTGATTTTGAAACCCATGAAAAAATGAGATGCCATAATGCCGTTGGTTCAAGGATGAGCGCATTGTGGCAATCCCATCTCACAGGAAAACTTGGTACAAACTTTAAAGACGGACGCAAACATGCATTCCCGGCGGAGGCTGCATATACTGACCAAATGCAGGTAGCTGGTTCAGGAGAGACTGAAAATGCTGCTGAAACATGGTTTGATATCGCACAAAGTCGGCCGGATATTTTCACTGGTTTTGGCGATATGGTTAGTAATATTCCTAATCTAACGAAAAACAAGATAAGGGACATGCTAAAGCAATCTACCAAGCAATTTGATGATGTCACCGGGGCACAGAAAAGGGTTAGGAAAAACCTTGGTGATGCTGCTGTGGATTCCTATGGCAAACCCCGGGACAATCAAGATGATGACAAAGAAATCAACCAGAACATGAATGAAGGCTTATAGTTTTTAATCCTGTTAACAGCCAGCATCATTCATTCCACAAAAACAAACAGCTCCTCAATGGTGGTTTTCAGGGCCTTTGCGACGTCATGCGCGAGCTTCAGGCTGGGGTTGTACTTGCCGGCCTCAAGGAAAACTATGGTCTCGCGGCGCACGCACGCCTTCTTCGCCAGGTCTTCCTGGGTCAGGTTGTGCCTGGCGCGGAACTCCTTGATCCTTGTCTTCATGCAGAATCACCTAGGCCAGATAGAACAGCTCGAAGGCTATGATGCCGGCTAGAACCAGCAAGATGCCAGCTATTACGGCGATTATCTTCCGGTTCGACTCCTGCCTTGACAGCCTCTCCTGCTTGCCCCACTTGTCCCTGTTGGCAAGGCCCATTGCGAGGAATACTACGCCGATAGCGAAAAGCCCGCTCATCGAGAACTCGCGATACAGCCACATCACAGGGCCCCCGACTATTACCCATACCAGCCCCATCCAGAAGAACGCCCTGTAATCGGGCCCCTTCGAGAAATACTCGTTCCTCCTGTGCTTCCATATTATTGCAGCGACAGCCAGCACGACCAGTATTCCGGCAACAATCGAGATGATTATCCACGGCATTGCGCTCATGATATTCCCTCCTTCACTTAAGTCCCCTTCTTTTTATCAGCAACCAGCTGATGGAGAACACGCCGAGCATGAAGAACAGCGTCCCGTATAAGACGAACCTGGGCTCAATGCTTATGGTTTCCACGTCTTCTAAAAGGAACTGTATCCATATCAGCACGATCACGAAATACAGGGTTATGGAATAAGCAATGTAGCCGGCCCTTTCCTTCAGCCGCTGTGTCATTTCGTCGTGGACCGGCAGCCCGGCCTTCACGTCCCTGCTCCTCCTGCTTATCAGAAGGACGAGAACCGCGATTATGGTTGCGGCAGGAAGCAGCGTTATGAAAAGCAGCGGGCTGAACGTGCCGGCCGATATCTCGGTCACGAAAATCATTATAAGAAACATGATTATACCCAGGATTAATATGACTCCGCCGACCTTCATGATCTTTAGCCTTGCCCTGTCGTCCATTTCAGATGTTCCCCTTTTTGTTGAAGAGCAGCGCAAGCCCTATGTATATTACGCCGGACAGGAGCACGATCAATCCTATTATCTGTATGGTGTCAAGCTCTGGCACGCCGAACTTGTCAACACCGAGCGTGTTGTACCACATGATGGCTATCGCAATCCATATGGTTGCATAGTATGCATACGCTCCAGCCTTCCATGAGACCTTCTTGGACAGCTCGTCCTCGGCGGGCAGTCCCTTCTTTACTGCCTTTGATTTGCTTATCATGATATACGTTACACCAGCAACAAGCACCAGCGTAAGCAGAATGAACACCATCTCTGTCAGGTCCATGGCGCCGCCACCGAGCGCAAACATGACCAGGCCCAGTATGGCTATCCCTGTCACGCCGAACCCGATCCCGATTTTTGTCCTGTCGCTCATAACGCTCTCCTGTAATCTTATGTTAATTATTTCTAACTCTATGTTAGATATATATAACATCTTATATATAAAGTTATCGGTCTTGAACGGAAGCACAAAAACGGGCACAATACTAGAAAACCCACTCGACGCCGTCAAACCCGGCCTTTATCTTTGCGAATATCGCCTTCACGTGCTCTTCGGTTATGTCCCTGCCGCCCAGGCCTGCGATGAAGTTGGATACAACCGGCCTGACGGATTGGGTTGATTGTTTGTGGCCGTCTTTTCTTACAGGCTGCTCGCTGCCGGGCAGGTCATACAGCGCGGCCTTGACCTCGTCGTACAGCGCGCCGTTCGCACCGACCGAAATTTCCTTCTCCAGCACGCCGATGGACTTGAGGCCCCTGCACGCCTTGCGCAGCTCCTCGGCGGGGAACGGCCTCAGCGAACGCACCCTTATCATGCCCATGCCTTCCTTCTCCAGCAAGGGCCTTGCCGTGCCTGCGGCAGAGCCGATTATTATTAGCGCGTTCTTGGCGTCTTTCATGTTAACCTTCTCTATCAGCCCGTCGCCGTACTTCCTGCCAATCGCTGACGAGTATTCGATGTTAGCCTTGCGTATGTTGTCGGCGGCCTTGAGCATGGCCTGCTGCTGCTGCTTGCGGAAGAATATGTAATGCTCGGGTGTGCCAACGCCGCCAAGCGTGACCGGCTTGGCTGGGTTCAGGTTGTCCACAGGCTTCAGTTTCGGAAGGAACTTGTCGACAACCGCCTGGTCGGCCAGCTTCACTGGCTCATATGTATGGGTTATCACGAACCCGTCAAGGCATATCATGACGGGTATCCTGGTCTCCTCCGCGATCCTGAACGCCTGTATCTGGGTGTCATAGGCCTCCTGCGCGTTCTCGACGTAGAGCTGCACCCAGCCCGCGTCACGCGAGCCGAAGCTGTCCTGCTGGTCGTTCCATATGCTCAGCGGACTGTTCAGCGAGCGGTTGGCCACTGCCATGACTATCGGCAGCCGCATGCCAGCGGCAGCATACAATATCTCGTGCATGAGCGCTATGCCCTGCGACGCCGTCGCAGTGTACACGCGCACGCCCATGGATGACGCGCCCACGCAGGCCGACATCGCGCTCTGCTCCGACTCCACCCTTATCATCTCGGCGTCCAGCTCGCCGTCCGCTATCATCTTGGATATGGATTCTGCTATGTGCGACTGTGGTGTTATGGGATAAGCCGGCACAACGGCCGGCTTGCACTGCTTGACTGCCTCTGCAACCGCTTCTGCCCCGTTCATCAGGTTCTTTGCCATATCATCAACCTATCAACCGTTATTGGTTATCGTTTCATTTTTTATTTCATCCGCTCGAACTTGTGGCCCAGCTTCTCGCCCATTATCTCGCCGTATCCGCGCCTTTCCACGGCCTTCTCCTCAATACCAAGCGTCTTCATGAATGCTATTATCCTGTTGCGCGCGCCTTCTTTTTCATCCGACTCCAGCGCGATCTCCATGAACTTTCCCAGCTCCTTCACGTCGTCGAGAAGGACCTCGAATTCGCCCATCCTTCCGAAAAGCCTTCTTTTGTTGAACGTGAACACGTTCACAAGCCCCATGGTCTCGGCTATCTTGCGCGCCTGCTCCTCGTTGTCTATGCCAGTCTCATGCTCCACCCATGCTCCTCGGATTTCTGTCAATACCTTTATGGTGAGCGTCTTCTGCTTCCCGCTGGTCCTGATTCGCAGTATCCAGTCGCCGGGTCCTGTCGGCCTCTGGTCGAATCCCTCCGGCTTGAAGTATTCATCAACCTGGTCTGCTTCTCCATCAAAGATCGCTCCCTTGGCTTCGAGGTTCTTCCTCATCGCCCCAATGTCTTCAATCATTGCCTTCATCTCGACTTCCATGAATTCACCCCGCTCGCCTTGTCTCAGATTCAACCCGCATAAAAACATCCACGCGGCCCACTACTCTTCCTTTTCAGCAAGCATTGCCTTTGCAGGGCACTCGTTAACGCATATCAGGCAGCCTTTGCAGTAATCATAATCTATAACAGTGACCCTCTTGCCGCCCTTATCAACCACCTTTATCGCCATCTCAGGGCAATACCAGCCGCATATGCCGCAGCCGGTGCATTTTTCCGAAACAACCGGCTTGAAGGTCCTCCAGGAGCCGGTCTTGTTCTCCCTGGAAGATCCGGGCCTGCGTATGACCGCGGCCTCGTTCACCTTTTTCGTCAGGTCTTCTCCAATCATTTCCGTTCATCTCCGAAGCGCTCGTAAGCCTCTCCAACCAGCTTCTGGTTCATCTCTCCAACCTTGCCCGGGAACCTGTTGCCAACAGCCTTCTTCAGGGATCCTATTGACACCATGCCCGTCATATTCGCCAACGCCCCGAGCATGGCAGTGTTCACGATTGGCTTGCCCATCAGCTCAAGAGCGAGCTTGGTCGCGTCGTACGTGACCGCATTTGCTGAGCCAGCCTTGACGGGGTTGGTTGAATTGACCAGGGTCTTGGAGCCCGGCCTTAGCCCTTCGCCAACCTCGGCAAGGCCTGCGAGCGTGTGATCCAGCACGACCACGTAATCAGGCGCGTAAACCTGGGACCTGGTTGTTATGGGCTGGTCGTCTATCCTGCAATAGGCCCTGACCGGCGCCCCCCTTCTCTCGGGCCCGAAGTTCGGGAAGGCCTGCGAGAACTTGTTGTCGAGACCGGCCGCCTTTGCCAGCACCTCGGCTGAGGTGACCGCTCCCTGACCGCCTCTTCCGTGAAAGCGAATCTCAATTATAATGCTCACCCTAATAGTACCTAATCGTATAATCGTGTTTAACCTTAATAACGTTAATACTTAACTCATTTTTTGTGGCATAATGCTTTAATAAGCGTTTCGCATGTGTAAGGCAAAAGACGAAGCCTATTCCGTATTATCTTGCTTCAATCGGCCAAAAATGATCAAAAACCACAAGAACGCTAACACGAAAATAACTATGACCCATGTCATTAGCTCTAAAAACACTCCCTCTTCTGTTGGTGATGACCCGACATATACTATCTCGAAAAGGAAGTTGTCCTCAGTAGTATAGTAAATCTTTTTGTTATCCTCACTTTGAATATTGATTTCGGATTCTTGCCATTCCCCTTTGTCCATGTCATACCACATTATGACCAGGTCCTCTTTATCCGTTTTTGACTTGGCTAACCAGTCCTTAGAAACCGGTACAATTAATTTTACATTATTAATGTTTTCTTTCATTTTTTCTGATACTGTTATGTTTACAAACAGGTAAGTATCTCCAACGTCTTCCGTTACAAGGCTTCCGGGCACGTTTTTACTCACAGTTATCCCAACAGGCTGTTCATACATATCGGCCATTGAATCAATGAGCAAGGTTATTCCTGTGTTGGAATCCAAGTATGTACCATTAGATGATATGTTTGATATTATTGTTTCTTCGTATTGGCTTACTTCCGTAATTGGCTGGGTTTGATTTGCACAAGCCCCGTCATAACACCCATATAAGCATTCATACTCTTTCCAGTCAATATTACCATCCTCACCACATAATGACTCCACAAGAAAACCATCAATACAGTAGTCCCATATCCTGCGGCTTCCAAGTTCGGCTATACCTTTTCTTGTGAAGTCAAATCCTGCGTCCGAATCAGAACAAACACTGCTATCTGGGCTGACACACCTGCCGTACCTGCATATGCCATTATCATACGAACAGTTGTGGCTTATCCAATCAATATTCCCGTATTCATTGCAGTACGATTCTGAAAGCACGTCCCCCATACAAACGTCATCCCTGCATAATGATTCCTCTCTTTCATCTCCAAGCGTAACCTTTCCCATTACGTTATATACGATACCGCCGTCACTGTCTTTACACAAGCCGTCTTCTGGTCCAATGCATCTTCCAAGGCCGCATGATCTGTTTTCGGACATGCAGTCATATTGCTCAACCAGAATCTCACCGTTGCTGCAATAAGTTTCATTTAGAACATCACCCCAACACATGTCAGTTACGGATATGTTTCCAGCAGCTGCTGTTCCCGTCTTAAGGAATTCTTTTCCACCATCACTATCAAAACAATCGGTTTCCTGGGAAGAAACTAAAAAAGAAAACATTATTTGCAGTACAATGACAAAACAAAAAACATGAAATATCCTCTTATTCATAATGTTAATTGTTTTCAATCGCTAATAAGATGACCATCAACATTCCTAAAATTTATGACCTAATTTCTCGAACACCTTGCGCATCTCCTGCGCGTCCTTCCACGTTGCCGGAGACTCGCTGATTATTGTGACGTCCAGCCTGCGGTCCAAAATCTCCTTGGCAAGCGGCTCGAAGGCCGGGCGGTGGTCGAGCACGAGATGCCTGCGCTCGCCCTTTGCCGTGAACTCGATATTCGAGAAGTGTATGTGCAGATGCCTGAGCTTGAGCGGCTTTATCCTGTCAAAGACATCGCCGTAATCGACCTTGCCGTAGTTCCTGGCGTAAAGGTGCGCGAAATCAACGCACATCGCTATGCCGGTCTCGTTTACCAGCCTTATGGTCTCTTCCAGGCTGCCGAGCGCGGAATGCTTGCCGGTCGTCTCGGTAGCCAGCTCGCATTTCCACTTGTTCTTCCTGATTGTCTTCTGCATGTCAGAAACTGCCTCCTTTGTCATGTTGTACACATGCTCCTTGTCCTGGCCGCCGAAAAAGGCCGGGTGGAACACGACCGGCCCGCCGCCCATGTTGTGCATGCGCTCGCAGGAATCCAGTATGCGCTTCTTGCTCTGGATTATCTTAATTGGCTCCTTGGACGCAAGATTGATGTAGTAAGGAGCATGAACGCTAAGGCTGATATTCTGCTTCCTTGCCTCTGCGCCGACTGATTTTGCGAGTTTTGTGCCCATGCCGACCCCGCGCACGAACTCAACCTCAAGAGCCTGCAGCCCCAGGCCAGGCAGGCGCTGCACGCCTTCAAGTGTGGAGTGCGCGTACCCGCCGGAGCCCGCCGGTCCAAGCCTTACCCCGGGCTTCTTCCTGCTTGTCATTCGGCCTCCCACAGCTTCTTGATCTTCCTCAGCGACGACCTGAATCCCTTTTCGCCGCCCTGGAACACCTCGAGCGTTATTGTGTCACCTTCCCTGCTTCCGTATCCTGCACGCTTCAGTTCCCTGACAACCATCTTGTAATCAATCAGCCCCTTGCCCAACGGCAGGTGTTCGTCGCTCAGGCCGTGGTTGTCGTGGACGTGGACATGCTCGAGCCTGCCACCCAGCCTCCTTATGAACTCCCTGATGCACTTGTTGCCGCCTGTGATGAATGCATGACCGACATCGAGATGGAAGCCGAGACCGGGAACGCGGTCAACAATATATTTGATATCTTTGAACTGGCCGACGCTGCCGATGCCGCCAGGGTCGTTTTCCAGAACAACCGTAATTTTATTTTTCTTGCAATGAGCAACCAATTCCCGCAGGCTTTTTACGAAATTATTCAGCACTTCCTTCCTTGAATCGCGAAATGTCATTGTTTTCCCTACGGAATGGGAATGTATCACGAATACCCTGGAACCAAATTTCGTTGCCACATCTATCTGTTTCCTTGCTTCTGAAACCCAGCCTTGCCTCACCAATCCATATGTCGAGCCATATTCGCCCCAATACGCGGTGTGGGCGACCTGGATTGGCATGCCTTTTTTCTTCACCAGTTCCAGTATGCGCTTCCTGTTTTTCAGCAAAATCTCGTTGGTGCCAAGCGGCGGCTCCATGCCGACTTCTATGTAATCAACCCCGAGCCTGGCCCCTCTCCTGATTTCCTTGAGCACGTCAATGGAAGGGTTCGTAAGCATGCCGAACTTCGGGATGCTATCGCTGACGGTTTTGCCTGCTTTGCTGACCTTCTTGTTTACCTTATTTTTTGTTTTCTTTTTTGCCATGAAAAGAATTTGGTGTTTGTCGTTATTAACTTTATAAATCTTATTCCCATTCTAAATTCATGGCGATCACTGGTTTTGTTGACTACAAAAGGCGTGAATACTGCAATGACGTGGGGTGCCCGATACAGCTGCTGCTCAACCAGCAGGAAGAAGGTTCGGAGCAGCACGAGAAAATCCGGGGCATATGCAAGAACAGTTGCATATCAACGACGTACCAGTTCCATCACTGGCTGATTGAGAAGGGGTTCCAGGTCGTCAGGCCTGAAAATACAAAACATGATTGAGGGCGGTACTGGCCACTTGTATTGGATGCATATAGTGGTCTTCCGTTATAGAGTTTAAGGCGAAACTTATGCAATGGGGAATGAAGAACAGGCTGTCCAAGATATTGAAGCCGAAGACCGGCCACACCGTAATGCTTGCTGTCGACCACGGCTATTTCCTGGGCCCGACCAGCGGGCTGGAGAACTTCAGGGAGGCCGTAAGGCCCCTGATACCGTACACCGACACGCTTTTCCTTACAAGAGGCATGCTAAGGACCTGCGTTGACCCGCAGACCGAAGTGCCTGTAATGCTAAGGGCGTCTGGAGGCACCAGCATTATCGGCAAGGAGCTGCTGCACGAAGGCGTCACCCTGCCCATGGAGGAAGCCATAAGGCTAAACGCAGTAGGGATCGGCTACTCCATTCTGGTCGGCGCGGACTGGGAAAGGGACACAATATTGGATTTCGCCAAGTATGTTGACGATGCGGAGAGGTACGGCATGATAGCAATGGCCGTCACTGCCGTGGGCAAGGACATGGTGAGGGACGCGCGCTACCTGTCCCTGGCATGCCGCATGGCCGCGGAGCATGGCGCGCACATGGTCAAGACTTATTATTGCGAAGATTTCAACAAGGTGGTTGACAGCTGCCCGGTGCCTATAGTCATGGCAGGCGGCAAGAAGCTCCCTGAGCTGGAATCCTTGACAATGGCTTACAATGCCATGCAGGCAGGCGCTGTTGGGGTAGACATGGGAAGGAACATATTCCAGTCAGACGACCCGGTTTCAATGATCCAGGCGGTGCGCGCCATAGTCCATGAAAAGGCCACGCCACATGAGGCGCTTGACCTGTTCAACAGGCTCAAAGCAGGCGAGCCTGCGAAACCGGAAAGGCCTGCGGAAGCCTCTGCGGACAGCGCGGCCGCTGAAACGAACACACAACCAAAGATAGATGACGAGAGCTTTGTTACTGCGTGAGCCTGGTTCGCCTGGTTCTTTTCTTGTTCGGAGATGCTGCGGGGATATGCATGAGAGTTGCGATGTATTATAACAACAATGATGTACGGCTTGTTGAAAAGCCCACGCCCATCATCATGCACGACGAGCTGCTTTTCAAGGTAATGGCCTGCGGCATATGCGGAAGCGACGTTCTGGAGTGGTACCGCATCAAGAGGGCGCCGCTCGTGCTTGGACACGAGGCAGCGGGCGTGATAGAAGAGGTGGGCAACAGGGTCAGCAAATACAGCAAGGGCGACCGCGCGTTCATAACCCATCACGTGCCATGCAACACGTGTAGGCACTGCCTCAGGGGAAGCCACACCGCCTGCGACACGCTGCACAACACGAATTTCCATCCTGGCGGTTTCTCCGAATATGTGCGCGTGCCCGCAATCAACATAGACCGCGGTGTGTGGAAGCTGCCCGATGATATGGGCTTTGACGAAGGCACGTTCATAGAGCCGCTGGCCTGTGTTGCGCGCGGCCAGAGGCTTGCAAGGATTTTGCCCGGCGATACCGTGCTGGTTCTGGGAAGCGGGATATCGGGCCTGCTTCATATGCAGCTTGCCCGCTCGCTTGGCGCTGCCAACGTAATAGCCACGGACATAAACGAGTACAGGATGAGGGCGGCAGAGAGGTTCGGAGCGAACGCAGTGATTGACGCAAAGGAGCCCGAATCCGTGCCTGAAAGGGTCAGGGAAGCCAATGACGGCAGGCTGGCGGACAAGGTCATTGTCTGTGCAGGCAAGCTGCCTGTAGCAAGTCAGGCCCTCCAGTGTGTTAACAATGGCGGCACGGTGCTTTATTTCGCTGTGCCAAAGCCAGGAGAGGAAGTGCCGGTTGACATGGCCCGGTTGTGGAGAAACGAGGTAACGCTCATGACAAGCTATGGCGCAGCGCCCAACGACCTGATGACGTCGCTCGACCTAATACGCGCGGGCTCTGTCAATGTGCTTGACATGATAACCCACCGATTGCCGCTTGACCAGACAGGCAACGGCTTCAAACTGTTCGCAGCCGGCGGCGAGACAATGAAGGTCATCATCGAGCCGCAGAAATGATTTAACGCATTTATCTTTTAGAACAGGTCCTTTATCCCTTCCTCGTTTGCCTTGACAATGCGCTTTTCTGTGATTATGCCTGTTATGTATTTGGCCGGGGTGACGTCGAAGGCGGGATTCTTGGCAATGGCCTTTTCGTGTGTTATTCGAATCCTGCCGTGTTTGCCGCTGTCCGATCTGCCGAACATGTGCGTGACCTCCTCCTGTCCGCGCTCCTCGATTGGTATGTCGCTGCCTGTTTTGGTTTTCAGGTCAATTGTTGACGTGGGTGCAGCCACGTAGAAAGGGATGCCGTTCTCCTTTGCAACGACCGCGCTTGAGTAAGTGCCGATCTTGTTTGCAACATCGCCGTTCGCGGCTATGCGGTCGGCGCCGACTATGACCAGGTCTATCTTACCGGCCTTCATGTAATGGCCTGTCGCGTTGTCCGCGATCACTGCGTGGGGTACCTGCTCGTTGACCAGCTCCCAGGCAGTGAGCCGGCTGCCCTGGCACCTGGGCCTGGTCTCGTCAACGTAAACGAACACGTTCTTGTTGCTGCGCTTTGCGGCATAAACCGGTGACAGGGCAGAGCCCCAGTCAACAAAGGCAAGCCAGCCCGCGTTGCAATGTGTTGATATGCTGGACCCGTCTTTTATCAGTTCATTGCCAAGCTCACCAATCCTCTTGCAACTGCAAATGTCCTCTTCGGCTATCTTCCGGGCCTCATTGACCGCTGACTGCCTTTTTGCATCGACCATTAGATGGTTTTCAGCGGCTGCCAGGACCCTGTCAATGGCATAGAAGAGGTTCTGCGCGGTAGGCCGGGTGTTTCTGAGCTTATTCGCGGCCTCTTCTATGTGATTATCAAAACCCTTTTCGGGTGCTTCCAGGAACGCCTGGGCCATGCCGAACCCCGCTGTTGCGCCGATGGCTCCTGCGCCTCTCACCACCATGTTCCTTATGGCTTCGGCCGTCTGAGAATGGCTGTTCATCTCCGCAATACCGAATCTGTGGGGCAGCAGGGGCTGGTTTATCATCTTGACCGAGCCGTCTTCCATCCACACTGTCCTGTAGTGTTTCCCATTAACCAGCATGGTAAGAAATGGGTTTTGGGTTTTATAAATCGGTCCGGATTTACATTCCAAGCGCCCCGAATCTCAGAAGCAGAACCAGTGCTATGATTATGACGCATACCGCAAGCACATGCTCGGGCTTGAGCTGGACGCCTTCCTTCTCCGCGTCGAAGTACCTGATGAGGCCCGCGCTTCCCTGCGGCATCTGCATCTTTTGCTTTGCCATATTAATCATTATTTTATTTGATTTATATTTGCATGTTTTTGGGTAATGGTGTCCCGCGCATAGCCCACTTTATGTCGAACCGTCGCAGCTTGCCTGCGAACCGGTATGATGGCATTTGTCTTATGCGCGCTTTGGGTTTCCCCGTACGCTTGCACCCTGTATCACTAGCTCGTTTCAGCCATTCTCACCCTCTAAGCTCGGCGTATCGTCCCCGTCGCCGGGTATTGTCGGCTTCGACGCTCAGGCAAGCTGGTTCGTTTCTGCTACCAGTGCAGACCTCTCGGCCTCTCGCTTCCGCGAGTACATTCGCACCAATTAATTGGCGCAAAGTGAGTGGAGCTTCCTCCAAAAGGTGTGATGGCTTATACTTTTGGCACAAGCCATCCATCCATTCGGAAGCCATCTGCGCGGCTCACCTAAAAATAGGGTGTATGGGTGGTTTATAAAGGTAATTATTGTTCTGTATGTGCTGGTTTTACTGGAACATGAAAAATCACTTGGTTTTCTAGGGCTTGCACGACTTAACCGAATCGCCGTACTTCTTCCTGCATTCCCTGTTTTTGGTCATCTTGCGCGCCAGTTGTTCCATCTGGCCGGGGGTGAACCCATACTCGACCGCGCCGAATATCATGGTCTCTTCCTTCAGGAAATGCTCGTCCATGGCGCTGATAAGGTTTCTTGTCCTTGCAACAATATCTGCTATGAACTTCGGGTCTCTGCTTTTCTCCCCGCCAAGCACGCGTTTCATGAGCTTGATTGCCTCAATGGCGGCAAAAACATCCTTGTGGTCATTCAGCACGTCATCTATTGTATCACCTGCGTCCTCGCCATCCTCAGGAAAAAATGTCCTCATTATGGGGAACAGCGCCTTTTCCTCGTCGTCGATGTGGATTGGCAATTCGTTCTCGCAGAAGCCGAAGAATTTCACGAACCTTTTCTCAAATGATGCAACGTTTTTGGTTTTTTCAAGCATGCTTGCCGCTTTTCCGAGGTTGTCCATCTCCTTCCTGGCAGCAGCATGGAATCTCTTGAGTTCCTTCAATGGGAACTCGACTCTGGTAGAAGGTATTTTATCATCCATAGTTTCAATATTATATTTGGTATCGGAAAGATATTTATAAAGTCCGGTTTCCAAAATTATACCATGCAAAAGGATTGCCCGATTTATCATGTGATGAATTTTGTTGGCAAACGTTGGACCGTGCTTGTTATATGCGAACTGCACAAAGGCAGGAAGAAATGGAAGCGCTATTCCGATGTCAAGAAGAAGCTTCCTGGCATGACGCCGAAGATGCTTTCCGCGCGTTTCAAGGAACTTCAGGCCGAAGGGCTTCTGAAGCATCGGATAGATACAAACAAATTCCCCATCAGGTCAGAATACAAGCTGACTGGTAAAGGGGAGGATTTCATAAAAGTCATCATGAACATGAAGAAGTGGGCGCTGAAATGGAAGCTGAGTAACGAGCATTGCGAAAATGTCAACTGCAAGTACTGTGACTTATGAGCAAGTATTCGATGTGTTTCGCTATAATAAAAAGTAAGGCGAGTTATCTATCGATTATGTTTTCAAGAATTCATCTACCCAATCTGGCTTTACTTCTTCTTTTCTTTCCTCTGATCTGAAGCTCTTAATCTCAGTCTCCTCTATATTCTTAGCAATTAGTACTCCACCTATCATGGCACCACCAACCAGGTAAATTATGAAGTTCTCAAACGACCAGAGAAGTAGAAGGCCAATGGGAATGTTTAGTGTCAATGAGATTGACAAAATGAATGGGATGATGCCACCAAGGAAGACAAAGAAACCAAAGTCCCTGCCACGTTTTGCTGGGTGGGCTTTGATGTTCCTTCCGATGATCGTATACATTATTGAAAAGAGCATTGCTCCGATGAAGGTCACGGCTATAAACATGTAATAAGAATCAAGGCCCATATTGGGATTGTTTTGAACTAGTAACAAGGGCGACCAAAGGAAATTGAGTTTGGTGTCTGTGTAGTATTCCATCCCTAAAATCGTGAATATGTTGTGTATCAGGTGGGAAAAAACTGTGAATATTACCGAGGCAATTATGATCTTTATGGGACTTCTTGTTACGGGCTTGAAATACCTTGTTTGGGTTTTTGCCATATATAATTTATGCGATTTGCCCAATAAAAAACAGTCACTTAGCTGCTTATGGCCTGGAATGAATGGTCGGGCAAGAAATTCTTAACTGCCTTGAAACAGGTTTATTTATCAGGGTAGAATTAGAATAAAGGCGATTTATCCTGGTTCTGATAAAGCCGCGGCTAAATCTGGTTGGATGATATTCATTGGAATAAAAAGTAAGGCGAGTTATCCTTTTGACATGGACGGCGTAAGGGATTGGGGACAGTAGACTGAACACCTCGTTGCCTTGGTGCTTACATCCCTGTTCCATTAACCCGTCGTCTACGGGACCTTCCTCTCCGCACCGATAGTTACCTACCAGTTTGGAGAATGATTACCTCTTTTTAGGGGCGACTTCACGCTTAGATGCCTTCAGCGTTTATTCGCTATGGCGTAGCTACTCAGCAATGCACTAGACAACTGATACACCAGAGGCCACGACTCTTTGTTCCTTTCGTACTAAAAGAATCCTCCCCTCAGGCAATCAACACCCTCAGCAGATATAGAACAAACTGGCTTATGCCCTATTTGAATCCATTCCTAGATAATCGTCAGGTGGCAAACATATCCTCCATTGTTGGGTTCTACTTAAGGGTTACCAACAAAGGACTGACATACCTACCTATTCCTAAGTCTATTTTCAACAGGACTCAAATGGGTTCGCACCGTTCTTAACCCAGCTAACGTGGCTCTTTGATGAGTGAACACCTCCACCCTTGGACGCTGCTGCACGTCCAGGAAGAGCCGAGCCGACGGCGGAGAAGCAATGTACGAGGTCAATGTGGACTTTCACCCGCCACGACTCCATTATCCCCAGGGTAGCTTTTCTGACAGAGCAGGCTTCCAATTAATGAAGCACTGCGGATCGCTAGGCCGCGCTTTCGCGTTAGGACACCTTACTATGTAGAGTCCTATCAGGCCTCCTTTTGCCCTTACACTCTAACCGAGATGTACAGGCCAGACTGCTCTTGCCAAACGGCTAAGCAGTCAGACATTCTGACCTCGGTGAGGAGACCTTAGGGCGCCTCTGATATCAAGTGGAAAGAAACAGGTGGAACCTGTTTCAAGCCTTTCTTGTTAGAGGCGTACCGCCCCAGTCAAACTGTCCATCAGATGCTGTTTCCAGCTCGCACTGGATAAGCAATATGAAAACGGCAGGGTGGTGTTACACTTTCGCATTCCCCATAACTGGCGTCATGGGTTCGACGCTCCCACCTACACTATACAACCATTTTCATATCACAACATCAGACTACAGTAAAGTTCCATGGGGTCTTCGAGGCCCATACGGCTTAATGAAAGCGTTATAAGCCGTAGGACATTCTCGTCCCGCTGAGGGACTCCTGAATATGCACAGGACATTTAGGTTCACTAGGTATCAATCCGGGACAGTGGAGATCTCGTTAAACCGTTGATGCAGGCCGACAATTAATCGGCAAGGGATTACGCTACCTATGTCCAGACCGGTGATCTATCATCAACTTTCGTCTCAGTTGACCACCCGTTTAAGACGGTCAGAGTCTACGGAAGCCGAACGGCTTCATTCATAGGTCAGACAGCTTAATCCAAAAATAAAAGCTGTCATACCAGTCATTTAAGCCGTCAGACTTTTACCGCCGGCGTTTACCAGGGCTTCATCCAGTTGAAACTGAATTTAACACACTGGCACTGGCCAGGTCTCAGGGGCTATACACAACGTTTCCATCTAGCAGCCCCATACGTTTTTGGTAAACAGTCGGACCTCCCTTGTCACTGAGACCTACCATCTCCAACAAAAGCTAAAGTGGTAGGCACGGCATCTACCAAAGATACGCCGCTAATTTGCCGAATTCCCTGGATCGATTTGTCCTAGCCGCCTTCCCCATCGATGACAATATGACTAACTGATTATATCATATAGCCATAATGCCTTTCTCAGGGAGGGACACCAGTGACGGTTCTAGGTACGAATGGAAGAAATCCTTGACGTTCCTTTTTCAGTGGCTCCGGGAATTTGCCGAAGCTCCTAAGGGAGCCTCCTCCGGATTCACCTGTTTCTCACCATTCCGCAGACATGCGACTTTATCCAATTGGATTAAGTCGCTTATCTCTTACGGTACTCCACAGGTTTCGCCGGCCAACCACACCTCTGTGGTCGGCATATCCTAAAGCGTCGGGAAACGCCCTTGCGTCGCCGCACGTATTCTTCCAGGGCAGGAATATTAACCTGCTTCCCTTTCGGCGCACTCCTTTCCTAGGGCAACTGCCGCAAGCGGCAGAAATCCTGTTAGGGTGCGTCTTAGGATCGCCTAACCCTCAGCTGAATCGACAGACGAGACGACCTTCACTTATCGGCTTAAGTCGTCAAGCCTTTAATCATTGCTGAGGAACCCTGGCCCTTAAGGCGGCTGGGTCGTGAGCGGCCGGACGCAGGCAAGCCTGCGTCAAGCTGATTCTCACCCAGCTTGGCTGTTACTACCAGCAAGATTCTTATTTCCGCAAGGTCTGTATGAACTTACATCCACACTTCTGCCCTCGCGGAACACCTTCCTACTATATCCCTTTCGGGATCCAGGGTCTCGGTAGTGCGTTTAGTCCCGTCCATTCTCAAGGCCTCAAACCTCGGTGGGTAAGCTATTTTGCGGTTAGATTACCGATTTTTTCAATTTTCGATGGGTTTTGAATGGGGATGTCTTTTAGGAATTTTTCGTTGCAAAATTTTGATAACCTTAAAACAAATCTAGGAAAATTTCCGTTCTTGTTTTCATATATTCCAACATTTCCACATTTAATTTCGAATCTTTTCAATATTTTTTTCATGTCTATTAACGGAGGACATTCAAACCCATTCCAAGATAAGTGAAATCTTATCTGATTAGTTCGAATGTCGTAACTTCCCTCTGCATCCCAAAAACCTGCTATATAATATTTTAAAATATCTTTGTCCTTTGTTTTCATTATAATCTTAGGCGTTCTCCAAGTTATTTGCGAAGTTAAAGGGTGATTGAATTCTTTTTTAATCTTTTCAACAATCTCCTTGGAGTATATTCTAAGATATGGTGTTCCTGTCTTAGGAATACAAAATACTTGATGTCCACTGAATGTTTTTGTTAGAGGCTTTGATATGATTTTTAACCATCTTGTATCTTTACTGTAAAAAGCTATGTAATTTTGTGTTTTTCCTGTTTTATCTGTATACCTTAAGACCGAACCATCTCTTAACGCGCCTAATATATACGCAAGGTCTTTGGTCAGCTCCATTGTACTATATTGTGTCAATGTGTTAATAACGGTATTCCAACTTACGCACTTTTTAAAGGGTGGCTGCCTCTAAGCCAACCTTCCCACTGTCTGAGGTTTGGGACACTTTTCCTCACTTAACGCACACTTAGGGACCTTAACCCTGGTCTGGCTTCTCTGCCTTTCGGAAAACGAGATTACCCCGTCCCCGCACTCCCGCTTTTCAGGCCTGACCGCTTGCTTCTATCAACTTAAGCGGTCTAGCTTTCTGCGACGGTATGGTATTCGGAGTTTGACAAAGCAACTGGGGACTCAGCGAGAAAGACGACTTAATTCATTTGTTTAAGTCGTCGGACTCTTTTCTCCCCTTGGTTACCTAATCAGTAGCTCTACCCCCATACCTGTCTCCAGCGAGGCTGAGCTTAGGCTCATTTCGGAAGGAACCAGCTATTACCGAACTCGATTGGCCTTGAATGAAAAGACCGCTTGATTATGTTGGATAAAGCGGTCAATTTCTTTTTCACCCCTAGTCCCAGGTCACTCCAGCGATTTGAATCTCAACATGGATAGCGGGCCTCCATCCAGGTTTCCCTGGACTTCACCCTGCCAAGGACTAGATCGTCCGGTTTCAGGTCCTACCCCTGTGACTCGGGCGCTTTCACACCCACTCCCCTTGCAAGCTGCGGGAGATTCGCTTTCGCTTTGGCTACGTTACCTTAACCTCGCCACAGAGATAAACTCCTTGCCGCGTGTTTCGAAACGGACGATATAACCCGAAATCCCTTCTTCGTACAATACCCTCACGGGTCTTCCTTGGAAGGGACAAGCGAGCCATATCTACTTGTGGCTGCATGGCTTGAAGCTCTTTTAACTTCCTGTTAAGGATTCTTTTCAACTTTCCCTCACGGTACTAGTGCGCTATCGGACTCAAGTTATATTTAGGATTGGGAGTTATTGTCTCCCGCGTTCCCACTCGATATTCGACGAGCAGTACTCTGGATACCTGGTATCATCCTTCCCTCTCTTTCCATACGGGACTGTCACCCTCTATGGTACTACTTTCCAGAAGACTTTTGGTGAAAGGGTTAGGCAGAACCCAGGTCCAAACCCCACATCTCTGCTCCATCTCTGGGCAGATTCGGTTTGTCCTGTTCCCTTTTCGGTCGCCCTTACTAAGGGAATGGCTATTGCTTTCTTTTCCTGCGGGTACATAAGATGTTTCAATTCCCCGCGTTTCCAATCGCAGACCAGCGTCCGCGATCATCCGAAGATAGGAAGTCCCATTAGGACACTCCGGGTTCAAAGCCTGCTTGCGGCTACCCCGGAAATATAGCAGCTTGCCACTTCCTTCATCAGTACTTGAGCCAAGTTATCCACCATGCAGCGTCTTGCCGTCCTGTTATATCAGGATAACTCGCCTATGAATATCATACGAACAGTTTCCCAACCGTTTGCGTCTACCATGGTGTTCACCAAATCATCAGCGAGTTCAACCGCGTTGTTCGGTTTCGTTTGGCGGTTCAGCTTACGCCTCATACTGGAGCGATAGATATGGTCATTGACCGGATTGGGTGCCTGTTCTCAAGTCCGCCCGTGATACTCAGATCGCGAGCTTCATATACACTTGACAGACGCAGGTGAAACCTGCGTCATGCCTACGTTTTGAATACGGATGAGCATGATTTGATTCAAGGTGTGACTTTTCAGCACGAACCTCTATCTTTGCTGCTTAGCGGTAATGCTGCTCAGAATTAGCTAATTGAAGACTGCTTTGATTATATGTGTAATGTCTTCGATGTCGCCATCTTAGCTGCATACACTCACTGCCACCATGAATGAAATACTCTGAACAGCTCTGTGTTTTCTTGTTTTTCGTTTATTTATACGTTATGGAACGACCGCTTAATCCAATCAGCTTAAGCGGTCATTTCTGTTTATGGACCGACCGGGATGTCCAGGCCTTCTTCGGGGGCTTTGTTCGAAGAAAGCGCTTTTGAACCCGGAGCCTCTCGCTTGCAAAGCGAGCGATCTTCATCGGGATAGCCGCTTAATTCGATTTGTGAACCGCGGCATTTCCTACCGTTGATCTATCGGCCCTCTAATTGCTGATTGTTGTTTGGTTTTATTGTTGGTAAATTTTATGGCTTTGTTGAAAAATTAAGGAGGTGATCCAGCCACAGGTTCCCCTACGGCTACCTTGTTTATCGGATAGCGAGACGATTATACCTTGGTATATAGATTCCTCATATGTTGAAGAGAAATCTAACACATAGCTTTTATCATCTATGCAGAGATTTTCCGCATATCAGCTTGCCCGTCTCGCCGTCTTACGACTTAGCCCACCTTGCAAAACTGTGGCTCGATCTTGCCAAAGAGCAAGAGCTCGCCAAAATTCCACTCGGTTGGCTTGACGGGCAGTGTGTGCAAGGAGCAGGAACATATTCGCCGCTAGATTTCATGGACAGACAACTTGAAAAAGTCGAATAAAGTCGTCAAACCCTTAATGACCAGCGACTACTAGGGATTTCGGCTTCATGAGGGCGGGTTGCAGCCCTCAATCTGAACTGAGGCCGGGTTTAAGGATTAGCTCCCCTTTTCAGGGTGGCATCCCATTTGACGGACAGACCGCTTAATTCAATCAATCCAAGCGGTCAAGCCCTTTATCCCGGTCATTGTAGGCCGCGTGTAACCCAGGAGATTAGGAGCATACGGACCTGCCGTCGACCGCACCTTCATCTGACTTATCGCCAGCGGTCCCCCATGAGTACTCGCTTCCGGAAAGAAACGATAGTAACATGGGGCGCGGGTCTTGTTCGTTACCTGACTTAACAGGACATCTCACGACACGAACTGACGACGGCCATGCACCACCGCTGAGCGTGTTTGGTAAGACCATCAGCCTGACCTTCATCCTGCTCTCGCTCCTGGTGAGGTTTCTCGCGTTGAGTCGAATTAAACCGCAGCCTCCACCCCTTGTGTGCTCCCCCGCCAATTTGGGGAAGAGAAAAACATATTCTTACGTGTTTCTTATCCCTTGCAACTCTCACAATTCCAATATCCTATTCCTGCCTGATTGCCCGCAAAGACGAAGAGAGATCTTTTGCTTTCGTATTTCTCTTCTTTCCCTTAAGTTTCATCCTTGCGAACGTACTCCCCAGGTGGCCCATTTAACAGTTTCCCTACGACTCTGGCGTCCCCCTTAAGAACGCCAATGTCTAATGGGCATCGTTTACGGCCAGGACTACATGGGTATCTAATCCGCTTCGCTCCCCTGGCTTTCATCCCTCACCGTCGGATCCGTTCTAGCCAAGCGCCTTCGCCACTCACCTGAAAAGAGCTACTTTCGGCAGCTCAAATCAACAGGTGGTCCTCTTGGGATTACAGGATAGTAAGCTCGCTTACTGCGCTGGCTGCGCAGCAGGCGATACGTTTTACCCCTACCCCAAGAATACCCTTGGCCTCTCCCGGTCCCTAGCTCGGCAGTATCCCCAACACGCCCGACAGTCAACTGCCGGATTTCATGTCGCAGTGCGACAGCTCGTAGAGCTTCGCTCAACGATTTCATTAGGAACTAACCGAACCGGCTACGAATGCTTTAAACCCAATAAAAGTGGTCACCACTTGTGGCGCGGGTATTACCGCTTACCGTGGCCACAGCATAATAAGGCATGACTCAGGCTTGCCTGAGTCTAGTTTTCTTATGCTGAAGTCATGGCGGCTGGCACCCGTCTTACCCACCACTTATTCTCCAACCTGGATAAGACATGAACGTTTTTGGAATTGCTTCAAAAACGTTCTAATCCTTTTACAGTTGGTAAAAGCTCCCTCCGATATGGAGAAAGCACTCTGAATCCCTTCATCACGCTTCCGACAGAAAGACGCAGGTTAAACCTGCGTCAAGCTGATTCCGCGCATTGTGAAATTTTCGCGCCTGCTGCGTCCCGTAGGACCTGGATTCTTGTCTCAGAATCCATCTCCGGGCTTCCTCTCTCAAGGCCCGTACTGATTATAGGTTTGTGAAGACTTTACTTTCACAACAGCCTAATCAGCCGCAGTCTCATCCTTAAGCGCCGAGGCTTTAGGTAAGAACCACACAAGAGAAAGACGGCTTAATTCATCTGTAAAGCCGTCAATCCATTCCAGGAACTCTTACCTATCCGGTATTATTCCCAATTTCTCGGGGTTATCCCAGACTTAAGGGCAGATTAACTACGTGTTACTGAGTTGGTCGCCGACCTTTCGGTCAGACTGGCATGGCTTAGTCGGATTCAGATAGCAGTGACCTCCGGCAGGATCAACCGGAATTGTACGTTGGCGGTTTGCATTTTCCTTGCTAATTTCTCAACAAAGTTTCCACACAAATTCCCGGCTACTGGTTTCAAAATATCATCAGCGAATCAATAGCATGATAGCGATAGAATGAAAAAAGAAGCCGAGTTTACCGGTATAGAGGTTCATACTTCAAACTCGACCGCCGCAATCGAGCTCACACCCTTGTCATTCCGAGCCCAAGAACAGCGTTCATGAACCCAGTCTTATGTTGTAAAGTTATTCATAGGTTGCCCTTTCCTAACTTACAGTAACTATATAACTGTATAGTATATATAAAGGTTGCGTTTGGGTTTTGCTTTTTTTAAATACGACCCGCAAATAACCAATATACAACGATTCCCCTCGCGCAAGCGAGGCAGTCGGTGTCATGGCCGTCATGGTGTTTTCCAAATATTGAAGTATTTAAGTGTGTTAAACCAAACATAAATATGGCCGTTATTAACAATACCAAGAGTGCATATTCTGAAATGACTTATTCTAGATGTATAGGTCTATTGAACGGGGGTAAAGGCTGCGCAGAAATTGGTAGAATGATGGATATTCCGAGGACAACAATAAGGAACTGGAAACTTAATTACGCAAAACCTCATAGAACCAAGCAAAAAAGATTTGTAAAAAACGAACTTAAAACGAAAATCAAAAATGTTATAAATGACTGTTCTTCTGTTCCTGAAGTATCAAGTAAAATAGGATGTCCGTATAATTCTGCATTAACAGTAATAAAGAAATACTATCCTAATCAATTCCAAAGAATTAAACATAAAGCACATAAATTAACCGAAGAGCAAAAAAATATGACACCGGAACTGGCATATATACTCGGTGTCATGTTTGGTGATGGTTATTGCAGTGGTGTTTGTCAGATAAAATTGGGCGTTATTGATAAAGACTTCCGGGATAATTTTTCTCAAGTGATTAATAGGTGGCTAGGTATTTCACCTAAGTTACATGAATATAGAAGACGTGGTAGACTTTATTACGAAGCGCATTTCAATTCCATTGACGTTAGGGATTTTATTTACGAATTCTTGAGAAAGAAAAAAATACCAGAAGAAATCACTAAATCAAGGAACGAAAAGATAAAACGTATGTTCATAAGAGGATTCTTTGATTCGGAAGGATCTGTGATAATGAATAAATTGAGAATCGTTAAAGCTTGTAATAAAAATACGGATGTATTGGAATCAATAAAAGGGATGTTGATTAGTATGGGATTCGATTCTCAGCATATTGGTGAATACAGAAACCCCAACGGAGTTCATGTCATATGCCTCTATAGAGGGAACCTAAAACTGTTTAAGGAAAAAATTGGATTGAGCATAAAAAGGAAAATGGATAAATTGAGTGAATTATAATGGGCCGCGACTGGGATTTGAACCCAGCTCAAAGGCTCCACAAGCCTCTATGTTAACCTTATAGGAGATAACAAACGATTTTATCTAACCGTTCATCTCTAACTACACCATCGCGGCCATTTTCTTAACAATATACATTATTATTCTTTATAAACCAAGAAGGATTATTAAAATTTACATATGCGGGGGTACCCAAGCGGCCAAAGTTGGTCGGCGGCTGATGCCGCATGCATGAGCCGTCCCGCCAGCCAAAGGGGCAGGACTTAAGATTTGGTTCTTAAGTATGTTGAGGGTGCCTTGTGTTGGCGCCTTATGACAGAATAAGAAATCCTGTGGCTTAGAGTCCCCTTCACGCGAGTGAGGTTGTTGGACGGGCAATGCCTTCCAGAGTTCGAAAGGTTTTCCCGGATCTCTCTGCCCCCGCATTAATTTTTTATTTAATCAGCTAGGCCAATAAATAACCATGAAAGTCGGCGTCAAGACCTGGAGGGTGGAGAAGTGGCTGGACGAGATTATAGATAAGGGCAGGCCTGATTTCATCGAAACTATGGCCATTGTGGGCGAGGATTACAGGCCGCTGCTCGATTACGGGCTGCCCATAACCATACACGCGGAGCATATCGGTTTTGGTGTGAACCAGGCAGATCCGCTCTTGCTGGAGAAGAACAAAAAATCGCTGGGCTTTGCAATCGATACCGCTGACACGCTTGATGCCAGCGTGATTGTCCTGCATCCGGGGGTACTGATGAACCATAACTGCAGCATCCAGACAACGATTGGCCTTATCAAGGGCATGCACGACCCACGAATACTTGTCGAGAACATGCCCAACTACGTCTCTAATGACGGGAAAGTCATGAACGTTGGCAGGACAATAGAGGAAATCAAGCTGTTGCTTTCCGAGACAAAGACGGGTTTCTGCCTGGACCTGGACCATGCGGCTGTTGCTGCCGTTGATTCCGGGCTGGATTACATGGAAGCAATAAGGAAGTTCATGGAGCTCAGGCCTGACTATTTCCACATATCAGACAGCACCCTGAATTCCAAGGCAGGCGACCATCTGCATCTGGGCGAGGGCGAGCTGGACCTGCTTGGCATAAAGAGGCTTTTGCCAAAAGACGCATGGATATGCCTTGAAACCCCCTTGGACGTGGAAGGCAAGGTAAGGGATATCGAGTTCTTGCGATAGTCTTAAAAAAATAACTACTATATAATAGATATGAGCTATGTAACTGACCACGCAAATGAAATTATTGGAAGAATAGAGCCTATCCATGCAGAAATCAGACGTGCCGTAGGTGACAGGATGTATTCTTCTGAAGTGGGTTTCAAGCGCGGGCAGAGTAGGGCAGTATTTGATGGGTCGGGTGACACCGTCTACGCAATTGACGTCCCGGCTGAAAAGATGCTTGACGTTCATTGCAACAAACTCGGGGAAGACGTTCCGTTCGTATTGATAAGCGAAGCAACAGGAAAGAAGATTTATCCTTCAGGAACAAAAGAGGATGATTGCAAATTCATATGGACCAGTGACGTAATTGACGGGACCAGGGGATTGATGTATGATGTCAGGCCGGCTTGGACCCTGTCCGGTATTGCGCCCAACAACGGGCCTGATACAAGCCTGAAGGACATCGAGCTGGCAATCCAGACCGAGATACCAACCACAAGGCAAGCAATAATATACCTCATGCATGCGGTCAAGGGTAAAGGTGCTGTTATTAGGGAATACAGCCTCATACATGACAAGGAAATTGTCTCAAGAACACAAAACCAGCCAACTCCTTCCACAGCACCCTCAATAGCACATGGTTTTTGCGTAATGGTAAAATTCTTCAGGGACGGGCTTGGTGAACTGGCTCAGATGGAAGAAGAATTATACAATGAAATACTTGGGCCGGTTATGGCTGGGAGGGCTGACACGTTCAATGACCAGTATATCTCCAATGCTGCCCAGATTGAGGCGCTCATGACCGGAAGATACAGGTTCGTTGCTGACTTGAGGCCGCTTCTGGGTAAGATAAGGAAAGGCGCGGGAAACCTGGGTTTGTGCGCGCACCCTTACGATTTGTGCACGGAATTGATCGCAAGAGAGGCGGGTGTTATAATTACTGATGAAAAAGGCGAGCCGCTCAATGCCCCGCTTGATACAACGACCAACGTAGCCTGGATAGGCTATGCCAATGAGGACATAAGGGAACAGGTCGAAGGCCCTCTTATGGAAATAATTGAAAAGTATACGAACCAGTAAGCAGGCGCTCACTTCAGGAAGTCATTCACCTTGTCCTTGGCTTTCTCTCGCGCATCCTGGTGCTTCTCCAGGAAAGTGGTCAGCTTCTCGACAAGTATCTGCTTGAGCTCTCCCGTGAGCATCTTGCCGGACTCGTAATCCTGCTTGATTCTGGCCAGCTTCCTGTCGTCCGGCTCGAACATGTAGTAGAGCATGTGATATGCTATGTCCACCTTGGTGTTGCCGCCCTTCTTGCGGTGCTCTTCAACCGAGTTGCCGCCGCCAGAGAACGCGTATTTCATTATCTTCTGCCTGGCTTCCTTCGGGGAATCCGTCAGGGCTATGAACGAGAGCGGGTCTGAAGAGCTCATCTTGGTGTCCACGCCTTTGAGCCCGGGCATGAACTCATGGTAAAAAGAGCCGGGCGGGATGAAGTCGAACTCGTTGTTGCCCTTGAGCCGGCTCGCGATGTCCCTGGTCAGCTTTATGTGCGGGTCCTGGTCAACACCCACCGGCACCACTACGGGGCACTTGCCCTCGAATTCGGGCATCTGCGGATGCAGTATGTCGGCTACCTGTGTGAACACGGACATGATCTTGCCCGGCGTCAGCTCCCCGTATATGGCCCTCATCTCGTTGAACGTGGTCCTCTTCGAGACCATGCCGATCAGCCTGTAATACGCGCTTGCCTTGTCCGGGTCGGATGAGCGGTTGCTCTGGAAGAAGAAGTCCGTGTTCTTGGGCTTCAGCCCCAGTGCGATGTAATTGACCAGGTATTCCTCGATGGCCGTCTTCCTGAGCTCTTCCAGCTTCTGGCTGCGCATGTTGTAGGCCTCGATGTCGGCTACCAGCAGGTAGGTCCTCGCGCCCTTCTGCTGCAGGTATATTATCTCTTCAGCAACCATCTTGTGGCCGAGATGAAACTTTCCAGACGGCATCAGGCCCGTGAGCATCACGAACTTCTGCCTCTTGCCTATGGCATCCATTATCCTGCCGAAATCCCTGTGGCCGAACACTATGCCGCGCCTCATTGTCAGCATGGGGTCCTTTATCTTCGGCAGCAGCGGCTTGAAATCCTCTATCCCGAACTGCTTGATAAGCTTCCCATAGTCCTTGACAGAGCCCGAGCCCCAAGGGTCGATAGAATTGGTTTTGCCCGCCATATGAATATTCTTGTCTTTGTTGGCTTTTATAGAAATCGGACTGGGCTTTTCCGTTTCTTCTTTCACTGGTTCTTTACCCAGAGGTGCGGCATCACTATCACGTCCTTGGAAGTGCTGCTTGTCTGTATTGGCTCAAGCAGCCGCATATTATTCTGGTTGTACTGATGGCTTTAAAAGATTTATTCTCCCGCCACGAAATAAAAACATGGACGTCTGGATACGGGAATCCAGGCTGAGGTCGCTGCTGACGTCTGCCATAGAGGTGTACAACAGGGAAACCGACGGCCTGTTTTCCGGCAAATTCGTTCTGAGGGAAATCAGGGGCAGGAGGAAGAAGGTGCTGTATGTGGAAAACGCCTACCCGCTGCAGACGGCCGAACGCAAGCCTTCCCAGGTCTCTCACGGCAACCTGGCCGCCTTCAGGAGGGTGATGCATTCTCTGACGACCGCCAGGATAGGGTTCATGGGAGGTTATCATTCCCACCCGTTCCCTTACAGGGGCATCGCGCTCAGCCTTTCTGATGTGGGCTTCATAAAGGAGGAGCTGGACTTCATCCGCAAGAGCAGGCACTTCAAGACCCAGGATATCTGGCTTGAGCTGCTCCTGTGCATAAAAAGGGTAAGGTACCAGAGAAGGCAAAAGACGGCCTGGAAGCGGAAAAGGACCCGTAAAAGGATCAGGTTCTCGCTTACCATAACCCCCTACACCAGATACGAAATCATCCTGGCTGCCTTCTGCATAGATTTCGCGAAAAAACCCCATGAAATAAAGGAAGTTATGATCCACGTGCCAAAGGACTGAACAGTAGTCCACAAAGCTTATAAGTAATACTTTATACTACTTTATTAGCTGATTATTGCAGGATGGGCTGTATGAAGGAAAAGGTTGCGATAACCCTTGACAAGAAGCTTCTTCGCCGCGTTGACAGCATGGTGGACGGCAGTGAGGTGAAGAGCAGGTCGCATGCAATAGAGCTGCTCCTCAGCAAGTCCGTCAACGGCTCGCCCAAGAAGGCCGTCATACTTGCGGGCGGAAAGGGCACGAGGCTGAGACCGATTACATATGAGATACCCAAGGCCCTGATACCGGTGCACGACAGGACCCTAACAGAGCATTTGTTCGACCTGTTCAGAAGGCACAACATCAGCAGCGTCATAATGGCTGTCGGGCACATGAGCGACAAGATAAAAAACCATTACGGGGACGGGTCCCGCTTCAACGTCAACCTGTCATACGTGCATGAAGACGAGCCACTTGGAACGGCTGGGCCTCTGCTGCTGGCAAAGGACCATCTGCAGGAGACATTCATTGTTACCAACGGCGACGAGCTGAAGAACATCGACCTTGGCAGGATGTACGAGTTCCACAGGAAGAACAAGGCCACAGCAACCATAGCGTTAACTACTGTATCAGACCCCTCGCAATACGGCGTGGCGAGGCTGGATGGCAACAAGATAATGGAGTTTGTCGAGAAACCCAAAAAGGAAGACGCGCCGTCAAACCTGATCAACTCCGGCCTGTACATAATGGAGCCTGAGGTGCTCGACATCATCAAGCCCGGCTTCTGCATGACTGAAAAGGACGTGTTCCCCAGGCTGGCCAGGCAGGGCAAGCTGTTCGGCTTCCCGTTCAGCGGGCAGTGGTTCGATACCGGCAATATGGAGCGTTACGAGCGCGCGATAAAGGAATGGAAAGACCTGGCTTGACCGCCTATAAAAATATAACCAGCCTAAGACAATTCTAAAGATGATAGACTTATTGAACATCCTGGCAATCAGCCTTGTCGCGGGCCTTGCAACGGGGCTTGGCGGATTGATTGTTGTTCTCAAGAAACCCGGACCAAAGACATCCGGCCTTTTCTATGGGTTTGCTGCCGGGGTTATGCTTACCGTGGCATTCCTTGGGCTGGTAATGGAAGCATGGGAATGCTGCGGCATATCTACTGCAGTAATCGGATTTTCTCTGGGGGCGGGTTTAATGTTTGTTTTGGACATTACGCTGCCGCATACACGGTTCGGGCACAAGGAGAGAGGTGTTGATAATAAAATACTTGCCGCAGGAACAATGCTTGCCATAGGCATAGGCATACATAACCTGCCTGAGGGCATAGCCGTCGGGGCGGGTTTCCTTCACGCGCCGGCATTCGGCTTGATGATTGCGCTTGCAATAGCTCTCCACAACATACCCGAAGGCATGGCGACTGCACTTCCATTGTATATGGGAAGCAAAAGCAGAGGCAAGGCGCTTAAGTATTCCTTCCTTTCGGGAATTGTTGAGCCAATAGGAGCGGTTTTGGCTGCCTTGTTTCTGACAGGGTTTCAGTTTCTAGTTCCAATTGCACTTTCTTTCGCGGGCGGGGTCATGTTCTTCATAACCCTTGACGAACTGCTGCCTTGCGCGCAGTGCTCGTGTCATGAGCATGCGACCGCAACCGGCATCATTGCAGGTGCGGTTGTGATGATGCTTTTGATGGGTGTATTAGGGGTGTAAGGATAAAAGTCCGAAAAGATAATTATCAGCATGGTATTGCCTACAATTATCTGGATACTGCTGGCAACAGTAGTGAATTCGCTTGTCGCTTTTGTGGGTATAATAACACTATTGTGCAACGAAAAATTTCTGAAGAAGATCGTTTTTATACTAGTTGCATTCTCGGCGGGCACTCTTCTCGGTGGGGGGTTCCTCCATCTCGCGGCCGAATCTCTGGAGGTAATGGAAGCAAATTCCGTATTCCTTTTGATAATAGTGGGTTTTTCAGTGTTCTTCCTGATTGAGAAATTCCTTCACTGGCACCATTGTCATGAAGGAAAATGCGAGGTTCATCCATACACATACCTCATACTATTCGGTGATGGAATCCATAACTTCATTGACGGGCTTATAATTGCCGCCAGTTTTATGGTGAACCCTGTTTTTGGTGTTGTTACAACGCTAATGATAATATCACACGAAGTGCCGCAGGAACTCGGTGATTTTGGTGTCTTGGTTCACGGCGGTATGAGCAAGAAGAAGGCCCTTACCTTTAATTTCGTGTCACAATTAACATCAGTCATTGGGGGCATGATAGGATTCCTCGTTTCCGGTCTTGGCGGTTTTCAGGAATTCCTGCTTCCGTTTGCTGCCGGGGGATTCATATACATCGCTGCGTCTGACCTTATTCCTGAAATGCACAAGGAACTCAGCAAAAATAAGTCAATACTTGCATTCACCTTCTTCCTGGTGGGCATCCTGTTCATGCTTGGCATCAAGGTGCTTTTTGGTGCCTGATTGTTTGTTTTTCATAGAAAATGTATGAATATACCGAAAGCTTTAAATATACTTATGAATATATATTCATTATAATATAATGAATAATGATTCATAACAACGCCGTCTAATAAAAAGGAGGTGACAATATGCCAAGAGGAGATAGAACAGGTCCCGCAGGTATGGGGCCAAAAACAGGAAGGTCCGCAGGCTACTGTGCAGGTTACGACAGGCCGGGTTTTGCCAATCCGGTTTCTCGAAGAGGATTCGGAATTGGCAGGGGCTTTAGAGGCATTGGTCCAGGTCGCGGTTTCGGTCGCGGCATTGGAAGAGATCTTGGCTGGAGTTATGCAAACTATGCACTCCCGCCTTACCAGAATTACCGGCCAACCGAAAAAGAGGAACTGGATGAACTGAAAGCTGAGAAAGAGATAGCAGAAAAGGATATCAATGCAATAAACGAAGAGATAAAAGCAATTGAAAAAAGAATAAAAGATCTGGAAAAACCGAAAAAGAGATAAGACCGCTCAAGTCAATCAAAACGGGCGGTCATTCCCTTTAAGGAAAGTGATTGTCAATGCCAAGACCAAGAATAATGAGAAAGGTATGGCTTCATCCAAACGTGACATACTTCAAACCGGCGGGAATTCGGATGATTCATTTAGAAGAGATTATATTAACTGTTGACGAATTCGAAGCCATACGACTGAAGGATTATGATGGCATGGACCAGACCGGAGCCGCCAAGAAGATGGGCATATCCCAGCCCACGTTCCAGCGTTTGATCGAATCCGCTAGGAAGAATGTGGCCGATGCCATAGTGAACGGCAAGGCCATCCGTATAGAAGGCGGAAACATCAGGCTAATGGCACGGAGAGCAAGACATGGAATGGGTAGAGGTCGGGGCAGGGGGTCACGGTAGAAGTATAATTGAACTCTTGTATCAACTTAAAGGAGGTAAGATATGAAAATAGCAATAAGCGCGACCGGAAAAGGCCTTGATAGCCAAGTAGATGAGAGGTTTGGCAGATGTACGAATTTCGTCATCGTAGAGATTGAAGGCAAAAAAATCAAGAGCATTGAAGACATGGAAAATACCGCAACTGCTCAGATGGGAGGAGCAGGTATTACTGCATCCCAGATGGTAGCAGATAGGGGCATCAAAGCGGTAATCACAGGGAACATGGGTCCGAGGGCCTTTCAGGTATTCGAGCAACTTGGTATAGAAGTCTACCAAGGTTTAGGCTCTGTAAAAGAAGTTGCTGAAAAATTCATTAAAAAGCAGCTTTCAAGGATGAATGAAGCAACAGGTCCCAACGCCAGAAAACAAGGAATGATTTAATTTTTCATCCCGGGGTTGGATATGAAAATATCAGTCACAGGAGGAAAGGGAGGAACAGGCAAATCCACAGTTGCAACATCATTAGCCCTGGTTTTTGCTAATAGGCACAAAAAAACAATGCTCGTAGATGCTGATGTAGACTGCCCGGATGACCATTTGATGCTTTCAGTTAAAAGGAAGAAAATGAAAGACGTTTTTCAGCCGATACCCAAGTATGATTTAAGCAAATGCACAAAATGCGGCAAATGTGCCGAAGTATGCAAGCAAAACTGCATAGTATTTGTCAAGGGTAAATTCCCTGCGTTTGTGCCCGACATGTGCATAGGATGCAAAGCATGCATTGTCACCTGCCCATCTGGAGCAATTGCTGTTGGGAAAAAGAAGATTGGCGAGATATACCAAGGAAGCAAACTTGGCATCCAGCTTGTTTCAGGACAACTGGGCATAGGTCAGCTGGCATCTGGGGAAATGGTTTCAGAGACCCGCAAGTTTTCAGAATCGGTAGAAAGTAAAAAAGGGATTGAAATCAGTATTATCGATTCTGCCGCCGGAATAGGTTGTCCTGTAATAGCCTCAATCACTGGAACTGATTTTGTGGTTGCAGTAACCGAGCCTACGCCTTCGGCTCTAAGCGACCTAGACAGGGTATTGAAGGTCGTCAATCATTTCAATGTACCATATGGACTGTTAATAAACAAATACGACATGAGCGATAAGTTTGGAAAGAAGGTTGAAATGTTTGCCAGAAAGAATGACATCCCAATAATTGGAAAAATACCGTATGACAAAAAGTTCATTGAATCGGCCATTAAAATGAAGCCGGCAATCTCATCAAGCGAAGAATTTGAAGGCATGTTTTCTGGCATGGCTGAAAAAATAAATAATATTATCCAGAAAAACAAATAATATCTTCATTAGATTTGTGTGATTATCATGGCATATAGAAGAATGATTGCATTGTTCCTAATCGCGATTGCAGTAACGGTTGTTTCTGCCCCAATAACGGGGGCGCAGGAAGAAAAAACATGCATAGTATATTTCACTGCCACTTTCTGCCATAACTGCGAGATTGTTGATCCTATAGTGCTTCAGCAATGGACCTCCGAGCACGAAAATTTGGTTGTAATAGAGTACATGTTTGAAAGCTGGGCTGACGAGAATGCCAGGCTGCTGGGTGAATATGCCCAGAAATACGGCCAGATGTCTGCTGTGCCGAAACTTTTCATAACAGAAGACAACATGCCTGGAGGAAGAATTGAAATTCCTAATGTGGACATTGAAAGCTTTTCAGGAAACGGATGTATGATAAACGGCCAGGAGCCGTTTGAAGAAATTGATCTTAATGCTATTCCAGGAAACACATTAAAAATATGGTCGAATGGCAGGTTGCTTATTAGAAAAAACTCGGGCAGCGTATCAAGCGATTTTCTCAGGGACCTGCTTTTTTCCGAAGACCTGAACCAATTATTGAACAGCACCGAATATGTTATCAAGCCAATAGAGTCCGAACCAGAAGAAATTGCATACGGAAAGGTGGAATTTGAAAACGCTATTGAAATAGAAAGCTCTTGGATATTGAAGCTGGATGGAGAAACCAAAATCAATAATATTGCAGAAGGCAATGATGACTACGTTGAATTGCCAATTTTCGGGGAAATATCACTGACAGAAACATCGCTTCCAATACTAACAGTGCTGATAGGCCTGGCAGACGGCTTCAATCCATGCGCGTTCTTCATATTGACCTTCCTGCTGGCTGCTTTGGTATATGCTATGTCCAGGAAGAGAATAATCCTGGTTGGTGGTGTTTTCATATTCTTTTCGGCCTTCATATACTTCCTTTTCATGGCTGCTTGGCTGAACGTGTTCCTGTTGGGGGCCGGCATAAATCTTCTGACACTCTTCGCCGGCATTGTGGCTACCGTTGCTGGTATTATAAACATGAAAGACTTCTTCTTCTTCAAGAAGGGTGTTTCGCTAACACTGCCGACCAAGGACAAGGAAAAGTTCGCAGGACGTGTTGACAAGCTGCTGAAAGGGGCTGAAACATTGCCTGCGTTGCTGGGTGGCACTATACTTATTGCGATTACAGTCAACTTGTACGAGCTTGTCTGCACGGTTGGTTTTCCGCTTGTCTATACGAGGATACTCACGCTTCAGGGCCTGTCTTCGGCTGAGTATTACCTGTACCTGGCTTTCTACAACATAATGTACATCGTACCCCTGGCCATAATAGTACTACTGTTCGCGGTAACGCTTGGCTCCAGGAGGTTCACGGTCGAGGGTGTAAAGAAGCTAAAGCTGCTCTCGGGCATGATAATATTCCTGTTCGGCATTAACCTGTTGCTGAACCCCAGCTTGCTGGAGAATGTTGGTATAATGTTCTTGATTATAATATTTTCCATAGCAGCCTCATTGGCGATTATGGGCATTAAATTGGTTATAAGGAAACCCAAAGGGCAAGAATAAGGTAATTATTATGAAATGCAGATTAATGCCGCCGAAATACTTCCTTATTTTTCTTATACTTTCAATAGCGCTGCATTTTCTTTTTCCTGTTATGAAGGGTATTCATCCTCCGATCACATATCTTGGTTGGTTATTTATCGTATTTGGTGTTATCCTAAACGTGTGGTCTGATTCGCTTTTCAAGAAGCATAAAACAACAGTAAAGCCCCATGAAAGCCCCACCAACATGGTTGTGACTGGCCCTTTCCGCATCAGCAGGCATCCGATGTACCTTGGCATGGCACTGGTGCTGATAGGTGTAGCAGTTCTGCATGGCACACTTATAACCTTCTTGTTTCCTCTTTTATTTATCGCAATAACGGAAGCAGAATTCATCCCACAAGAAGAGCTGAACCTTGAAAAGGCCTTTGGAAAAAGGTATATTGAATACAAGAGCAAAGTCAGAAGATGGATATAATTCTCCAAAAACGATACCTTTATGTTGGGGCTTTTACAATAATATCACATATGGAAAACCCAGAGCTGCTTGGGAAGGCGGGCAAGAAGGTGGTTCTTCTTGGCAACGAGGCCATTGCGCGCGGCGCGATCGAGGCGGGTTTGGGTCTGGCGGCATGCTACCCCGGAACGCCGAGCAGTGAGGTCGGGCTTTCGTTGGCTGATATCGCTAAGGTCAGAAAGAAGACGGGGCTTTATTTTGAATGGAGTACCAATGAGAAGGTTGCGGCTGAGGTGGCTGCGGCAGCTTCCTATTGCGGCGTCAAGACCTTGACTGCCATGAAGCATTTCGGCTTCAACGTCGCCAGCGATTCCCTGCTACCGTTTGCTTACACGGGCGTGCGCGGAGGCATGGTCGTCTACGTGGCTGATGACCCGCAGGGCCACAGCAGCGCGCAATCTGAGCAGGATTCCCGCTTCTATGCCAAGATGGGCAATTTTCCAATGCTGGAGCCGACCAACCCGCAGGAATGCAAGGACTTCACGATCAAGGCGTTCGAGATATCAAAGCGCTTTCAGATTCCTGTAATTATTCGCACAACCACAATGACAAGCCACTCCATCGGGACTGTCAGATTGGGGACCATCCCGCAGCCGGTTACAAAAGGCCGTTTCAAGAAAGACCCTGACAAGTACTTCAGCATAAGGCCCCATCTTCAGGTATTGCATCACCGCGTTATCAAGAAGATGGCTGATATTGAGAAAGCCTATTCAAACTTGAATGAAATGGAAGGTACCGGAAAGAGCGGCATTGGTATAATCACAAGCGGGGTTTCTTATAATTATGTCAAGGAAGTGTGTTCTGGTGACGTAAGGATTGCTAAGTTAAATCTGACCAATCCCATCTCCCGTAAGTTCGTGGCTAGGTTCTTAAAGGGATTGAAGAAGGCCATTGTTGTTGAAGAGCTGGAGCCCGTTGTCGAGGATTTCGTCAGGAAGGTTGCGCTTGACGTAAATCCAAAGGTAAAGATACATGGGAAGGACCTCTTTCCCAGGGTCGGGGAGCTGCTTCCAACGATAGTTGAAAAGGGCCTTGTCAAGGCTGGCGTCCCTGGTGTTTATGTCCCGAACTTTTCTGAGCATGAAAAGAGCATTCAGATTATTAGCAGATGTTTGCTTCCGAGGAAGCCGATATTCTGCCCGGGCTGTCCTCATGCATTCACATACAAGTCTGTCAAGAAGGTTATGGGCAAGGACACCGTCTGGGCAGGCGACGTGGGCTGCTATACGATCGGTCTGCTTGAACCGTATAACATGGCTGATTTCGTGATATCAATGGGCGCGAGCCAGGGCATGTCCCACGGCATAAGGAAGGTCAGCAAGCAGAAGGTTGTCGCGTTCATAGGTGATTCAACGTTTTTCCATGCCGGCATGCCGGGCATCGCCAACATAGTTTACAACGAGTCAGACCCTCTGATAATCGTCATGGACAACGGCATAACAGCAATGACCGGCCACCAGCCGCATCCCGGTGCGGGCTTCAATGCGACCTGGGATGAGACCCAGCCCATAGATATCGAGGCTGTTGCCAGAGGGATCGGGATCAAGCATGTCAAGGTTGTTAACCCGATGGATTCCAAGAAGATGGAGGCAGCGGTCAGGGCCTACAAGAACATGAAGGGGCCGAGGATGATCATATCGCGCTGCATGTGCGCGCTTCATAGCAAAAGGCTTGCAAGGGCCGGTTTGACCAGCCCGCACAAGAGGATGAAAAAATGAAAGAAAAAATATTCAATGCTTTGCTTACCGGTGTAGGCGGCGAGGGTGCGCTTCTGACTTCTGTTATCGTCGCAAGGGCGGCAAACCTTGAGGGCAAATACGTAAGGGGCACACAACTGCACGGGCTGGCCCAGCGGGGCGGCTCCATACCCATACATATAAGGTTTGGCAAAGACGTAAGGTCCCCGATTATCGCCAGGGGTGAAGCTGACATGCTTCTGGGCCTGGAGCCCATGGAGGCTGCAAGGTTCTGCTACTTCGCTAGCAAGCAAAAGACCCAATTCATAATAGACAACTATCCGATAATGCCGCTCATGGCCAAGCTTGAGAACCGAAAGTACCCTTCAATCAACATCATCAGGAAGCTTGTCGAGCCTTTCGCAAAGCGCATCATAGTCGCTGACGCGTCAACCCGGACGGCAAAAGAGCTTGGCAATCCCGTGTTCGGCAACGTCATGTGCCTTGGCATAGCCCTGTCCCAGGGCATGCTGCCGCTCAAGAAGTCCTCTGTCATGCAGGCCATGAAGGCAACCGTGCCGCGGGGTATCGATAAGAATGTCAAGGCCTTCAGGATGGGTTTGGAGTGGGAAAAGTAAGCGAGTGCTAAATCCACCCGAGCCTCTGCAGCACGGCCTCTTTGGTGCCGCTGAAGGGACCCTTGTTCTCGATGGACATGGTCGCTGTCATAGCGGCGAATTCGCCCTGTTTTTTCTGGCTTTCGGCGATGCCTGGGATATTCTGCGCTGCGATGAAACCTGCCATGTAGGAATCCCCTGCACCAGTCGGGTCGGCCAGCGGATCTGGCTGGAATGCCCCTATTTTATGCATAGTGTTTCCCGGTCCGTTACCCAGGAATAGCCATGAACCGTGCATGCCTTGGGTAACAATTATGTTTTTTGCGCCGTGCTCCATCATAACTTTTGCGGATGCCTCCACGCTGTCGCTCCGGCCGATGAACTTCAGCTCTTCCAGGTCCAGGAATGCGTAATCAACGTGTTTCAGAGCGCTCAGCGCGTTTTCCGGGTTTTTCCAGACGACCTTGCCGCATTCAATGTGCCTTATCATGCCCTGCATGGACAGGGCTAGCTTTGCATCCGTGTTTTGGGTTATGTTTTCAATCAGTTCCGGGGGCGTGTTGCCGTGCAAAAGCGGGCCCAGTATTATGTAGTCAAAGCCCGCCAAAGAATGGGCCCTGATGTGTTCTGGCGTGACCGCGTTGCCGTGGCCTTCTGCCCGTTGCACCCTGTTGTCGTAATCATTCTCGTCAGGATACTCGTTTTCGAACCTTATTGTGCATTCTGCTTCCAGAGAGACCGTCCTGGGCCTGAACGCATCCAGCAGGCCGGTGTCATGCGGGCCGTGCGAGCAGAACACAACGGTCTCTATCCCAAGGAATGACAGGGCCTGGCCGGTGTAATACGTGACCCCGCCGGGCTGGACGTAGTGCCTTCCGCGGATTATGTTGATATCCTTGCACACTGGCCCGATTAACGCGGCTTTCATGCCTTAACATTGTGTACGCCATTTAAAAAAACCAGGTATGGGTTGCTGTACCGGTTTCTGGCTACCTTGTTACTTCTGCGTTTTTCACGAATTCGATCAGCTTCCTGGCCTTTGCGCTTCTTGCGAAATGTTCGCGGACAGGGGCTATCATATTGTCGATGTATGCAGCTGTCCCGGCCTTGAGGTCTGCTGGGTGCAGCTCGCCGCTCCTATAAAGGTTCTCAAGCTCTTCATAGCTGCTGAAAGTCAGCGCGCCGCCGAACTTCGAGTGCCTGTCAATGGTCATCTCGCCGAACTTCTCGAATATTATGTATTTGCAGTATTCAAGTATGGGGTTGAGGTCAATATGCTTTGCCGGGCAGTACGCCTTGTTGATCTTCCTCCTTATGTCCTCGGCTGAGTCTTCCATGAATATTGCGGAATCCGGCTTGGACTTGGACATCTTGAGGTCGAGCAGTATGTCGGCCGGGTCCTTGGATGCGCTCTGGGGCTTGGCCAGCCCGAGTATCATGTGGTGGCTTACAACGACCGGCTTCCAGAGACCTATCTTCGGGCCTATCTCACGCGCGAGCATGTTGACCTTCCTCTGGTCCATGCCCAGCTGGGTGATGTCGCAGCCGAGGCGGTATATGTCAGCCGCCTGCATGCAGGGGTAGAATATCTGCGCTCCGCTGAGGCTTTCACCGCTCTTCCTTCCCATTATCTGGGATGTCCTGATGATGCGCTTGACGCTCGCGGCCTTTGCTATCCTGACGGTGGTCTCCCAGTGCTGCCGGTCCTTCATGAGGTCGTCAGACCATATGAAATCGATCTTGTCCGTCCTCAGTCCGCAGGCCTTCCAGACTTCAATGTAGTACTCGCCGACCTTCCTTATCTTCTCCATGTCCCCGCCCATCTTGTTGTTCATGAACGCGAACCAGTCAGCTACGAGCATCTTGAACCTGATCCCTGCCTTGAGCATCTTGCCTATGTTGATGGCGCGGAGTATTCCCTGGGCTATGTGTATCTTCCCTGACGGCTCAAAGCCGTCGTATGCGGAAGGTCGGGACTTGGTCTGGAGCAGCTCCCGGAGCTCGTGTTCGGTGACTATCTCCTCGCCAACCTCCCGGATCAGGTCCATCCTCTTTTCAATATCCAATCATATCACCATATCATAAGAATTCGCTTCGCTAATTTAAATTTGGAATTGAAATATAGGTTGTGATGGATGCATGGACGCGTTAATGCTGCCCGAACCCCTGCAGAGCATGCTGAACGGGCTTGAGCCAAGGGCGATAACCAATTTCTACGGCACCCCGGGCACGGGTAAAACAAACCTGTGCATGCTTGCCGCGGCTGACTGTGCCAGAAAGGGGGGCAAGGTCATTTACATAGACACAGAGGGCGGCTTCTCGCTGGAAAGGCTGAAGCAGATAGCGCCTTATGATTTTGAGGATATCCTGAACAAGATCGAGCTGGTGGAGCCAATGAACCTCAAGGAGCAGACCAGCGCGGTCAGGAGGGTTGCCGAACGAAACCCCGACCTCGTAATACTCGATTCGTCCGTGGCGCTTTACCGGTTGGAACACGCTGAGATGAGGGAGACAGTCGACAACAAGAACAGGAAATGCGAGATGGATTCCATCATGACTGCCAACCGGGAGCTTTCCAAGCAGCTCTCTGTCCTGTCCGTTGTTGCTAGGGAGAACGGCATACCCGTACTCATAACCACCCACGCGTTCAAGTCCTGGGGGAACGGGGATTACGACATAGTGGGCGGCGACCCCATAAGATACTGGTCCAAGTCCATAATATTCCTTGAGAAGACCGGCAAGGCATCGGAGCGCAAGGCCGTCATAGTCAAGCACAGGTCCCAGCCCGAGGGCAAGGAAGCCAAGTTCATGCTCGTGCAGAACGGCATAAGGCCGTCAAGGGGGATTCTGCATCTGTGAGAATTTGCTATGGTTTTGTGGTTCTGCTCACACCGTCTGGTTGGTTTCGTTTGTCAGGCAAGCGGCATCATCGCAGCCGAATTCGCAGGTGATATTGGCAAAAACGCATGAATCGTCAACGCAGGTCCCGTTGATGAACAGGGTTTCATTGTTGCCGCAATAATCAGTGCAGTTTATCTCAGGAACGCAAACCGGTGCCGGGGCCTCGCAGTCCTCGGGGCAGGTCAGGTAATCCTCGCCTTCCTCGCAGACGTCGTTGCCGCAAACGGTTTCGTTGGTTTCGTTGACGCATTCCGTCAGGTCAAGGGTGCAGTTCTCAGTGCATGATATGTTGCCTCCTGTGTAGCCGAAGTCGATGCAGGTGGCATTGGCCAATTCAATCCCGTCACATTCCTCGCCTTCTTCTATCATGTCATTGCCGCACACAGTCTCATTATCCGGAATTTCCAGGCAGTCTGCCGGGCAGGTTGCGTTGTCCTCGCCCACCTCACAAATATCATTCCCGCATACCGGCTCTTCACCGGAAGGCCTGACGCCGCTCTTCCCAACGACTGGCAGAAGGTTGTAGTTCATGCTCTGCCCCTTCCTTACGACGTTTATGTCAAACACGAATTCCGCTTCAACGCCTGCGGTTATCTCGAACGGCTTGATTATCTTGAGCATGTTGCTCGGCACCTTGATTTCGACTGTCTCGTTGTCCACCAGACCTACTGCAGAGTCCACGTCAATCCTTACCTGCGTGTACCTGCCGGCCTCGAGCTCGATTCCAAGCACCTCAAGCGTGTTGCCGTCAACGAGTTGTGTCAGGTCAAAGCTCGAAACGCCCGGTACGAAATCCAGCCATTCACCTCTTCCTGAATCGTGTATGCTGACGCCGGTGATGTTGACTATTAGTTCGGAGAAGTCGCCGATATCGGCGGGTGCGTCAGTCACAAGCAGTGACAGGTTGCCGTTGTTGTCTCCTGTCTGCCCGCTGTCCGGCCCTGCCGGTGGTGTCTGGTCCTGGGCAGGCGGCTCTCCGGGCGCGGCTGGCTGGCCCTTAACGTGGGCCTTGGCCTCTTCCCTTGTAACCCGGTTGATCTTTCCTTCGGGTATTTCCCTGCCCACGAAGCCGCTCTCTGAAATCACGGGCAGCAGGTTGTAGCTGTTTGTCTGGCCCTTCTTGACCGTGTTTATGTCAAAGACGAACGAAACCGTCTTGTTCGGCTCTATTTCGAAGTTGCTCGTTATCATTAGCTTGTCGCTTGGAACCATTATTTCTGCCTCGCCGTCGGCTGTCTCCCCTTCCACGCTCTCCACATGGAACTCTATCTTGGTGTACATGCCTTCGTCGAGTGTCGCGTTGATGAGGCTCAGCGCGTTGTCGCCCTGCAGCTTGGTGAGGTCGAAGCTGTCAACTGCCGGCTGGTATGTCTCGAACCCGGAACCGGACTTGAAAACCCTTATCTCAGAAAGCTTGACATTGAGGTACGAGAAATCGGATATGTCTGTCTGCTGGTCGGATACCATTATCTCCAGCGTGCCTTTTTCCCCTTCGGTCGTCGTGGTCGTGCAGCCGGAAACAGTGACCATAATCCCCAGTACCAGCAATAAAGCCAGTTTGCTCCCCGCAATCATCGTATCAATCAATTATTTGTCAATCAAGCATATAAAAGTTTGGTAAAATGAGCAAAAATCGCTCAGTAAGGCGGCTTCTTCTCACTGAATATGTCCGCGCGGAACTTGGATATCGAACAGGCGCCTGTTTTCCATTCATCGGCAGGCAGCCCGGCCTTAACGCAGGTCTGCATGAGCAGCTCCTCCGGGCTCCAGCCCCATTCAATAGCCACCTGCGGCAGGAGCAGACCTGACTGGAAGCCTTTCTTGACAATGAGCCCGTCCTTGCCGATCATTATGTTGTCCGGGTATTCGCTGGGGTTGCTTACGTTTATCTCCCTCGGCTTGGTAAGGATCGAGACCTCGATGATTATGTTGGGCAGCTCCGTGCGCCTGAGCCTCGGGAACCTTGGGTCATGGGTCGCTGAAACAGCTGCCTCTTCCAAAGCTTCGATTAGCGGCATGGATGGCATGGGGAAGCCGATGCAGCCGCGTAGCTCCTTTTTCGGGAACGTGTGTATGGTGACGAAAACGCCGCGCTCGTCGCCGAATGATTCGGGATAGTCGTCGATGGTTTCGCGCCTCTCCTTCCTGACCCAGTTCTCTATGGTGTCGCGCGCGATGCGCAGGGCGAACTGGCCTTCTTCCGGGGTCATGCTATATTTTTGATTCATTGCTTTAAAATTATCATCCTTTACGGTTGTTTTTTAAATCTTACATCCATAGTTTAATTTTGATGGGCAAGCCAATCTTCACAAAGGAAGTGATTCTTCACCTAAAGTCTGGAACAGAGTTTAATGACACTGTCCGGATTCTTTCCGAGCAATTGTGCCTTTTCCAGGGGATTGATTACTGTAAAGGGGCTGAAAATGGTTATCATCAGGTTGCCCACGGTGTTGGCTGCGATAATGTGACCGAGGAAAGCTTTTCCGGGTACGGCTGCGTGACGGGCGTAGAGGTAAAACCTATCCCAGATTAATAAACGCTAAGGCAGTTCAATATTGCCTGATATGAACCCGGGAGAACTACTTATGATTTCGACCGGCTTGTCGTGTATCAATGTTATGAGCCGTTCCTCATCAACCAGGCCGTCAGCAATCAAACCAAGGCAGTCGTTTCTGTAGTTTGGCCAATCAGCTATGCCGGTTGTTTTGGGCCTTGGTTCAGGAGCATAGTCGGTAGCCAGTACGTCTATAATGCCGTCAGAAACAGCCTCTCTTATCGCTTCTCTGTCAGCCGAATCGCCTATGGAAGGGTTCACGGGAACGCGCATCGTGTCACGGTCCCATTTTACGTAATGCAGGCACGTTTCAGCGGTTACGTCTATGCCGTTTTTTTTGGCTTGCGCAATCTTTTCAACACTCTCCTTCCTGCTGACGTGCTGTATGTACAGCCTGCCTTTTGCATCCCTGTTGGTTTCAATCGCCTTTTCAACCCATTCTGGCTCGGTTGTTTTCCTTGGCCATGTGTTATACGGCGAATCCTCGCCACAGTGCAGCATAACCCATACTTTTTCTCCTCCAGCCTCTGCTTCCAAGATATCCCTGAGAATCTTCATATCTTTCAGGCAGTTGCCGTCATCAGTGAAACCCACGACATAGGGCGCTATGCTTTCAACGTCCACGGGTTTTTTGCCTTCCCTCCCGACTGTTATGGCGCCCATCGCAGCGAACGGTACGGCAGATTCCTGCGCAACGTATCTTTTTATGGCTTCTGCGTTATCCAGGCACGGGTCCACGTTGGGCATGGCCACGACAAAACCAATGCCGCTATCCTTTGCTATGCCTGTATGGTACAGGACTTTATCCCTAAGATGCGCATGCATGTCTATGGGATACGCATCTTTCATTAATTCTTTTGCTTGAACAAACATGTCATCTTTTTCTTTATTGACAGTAGGTTTTTTAAGCACTCGTGTGCAAGGACTATTCTTTGAGGTGTTATTATGAAGTCAAAGTACGCAAATCCTGTCGCAGCCAAGGAAATACTGGAGAGTGTAAAGGCGTGGTCATCGGTCACTGGCAGGAAGCTGCTGTTCTACCACAACGACCCCGACGGCATAAGCTCTGCCGCGCTGTGGATGAAGGCGTTCCCGGGCTTCGAGCCCGTTGCCCGCGAGGGCCCCATCATGAATGCCGGGTTCGTCCGCTGGGTTTCTGACCAGGACCCCGACGTTTTGGTTTTCCTTGACCTGCCCGTTGACCAGGAATGGAAGAAGATAAAGTGGCTTGAAAAGCACAATCCGGACCTGAAGATGATCATCATAGACCACCACATACCTGAAAGGGACCTCAACTCCGGCAGGCTGGTCCACATCAACAACAAATTCGTTGCAGGGCTCAAGGGAAAATACCTTCCTGCGGCTTACCTGGTATACCGCGTTCTTGAGGGCTGCGGAGCCGGACTGGAAAAGCACAAGTGGGTTGCTGGCGCGGGAATAATAGGCGACTACGGACAGAAGGACTGCGCGGAGTTCTTCAGGGGCATGAAAAGCAGGATGGCTGCCATGGGCAGGGCATCGGGCCTCATGTCAGCCGCAGTGACACTCAAGGGCAGGAAGGGCGCTGACCGGGTGCTGAAAATCCTGCTTAGGATCGGGGGCCGGGATTCGGGCATGCAGGAATTCATGGAGCGCAACACACTTAAGCTGTGGAAGCGGTTTGTTGACGACGAGGTGAAGAAGACCCTTAAAGAATTCAAAACCGGTAAAGAGAGGTTTCCCGAAGCCAACATGGTGGCTTTCAGGATAAGGAGCAAGTTCAACATCGTTTCAGTCATATCCACCATTCTTTCGGAGAAAAGCCCCGGTAAGGTCATTGTGATATACAAGCTTTCCGCGGGCGGCCTGTGGAAGGCCTCCGGCAGGCTGCAGAGCGGCAGGCTGGACCTGGGAACCATATTCAAGAGGTCTGTGAAGGGCATTGGCACCGGCGGGGGCCACAGGCAGGCGGCCGGGGCCAGGGTAAAGAGCTGGGAGCGGTTCAAGCAAAGGCTCCTGGAAGAGCTCAAGCAGGCCAGGCAGGCAAAGGCTGTAAAAGCCAAACCCAAGCAGGCAAACAAGGCCATCAAAGCCAGATCAAAGCGAAACGGATAATAACCATTTTAAACATTGACGACAATATTTAATCCATGAAAGCGGATTCTTTGGAGCGCCTGAACGAGAAAGACCTGAAAGAAAAGGAAAGGATTACCAACTCAGAGCTTGAGCGGATGATAAGGAAGTTCATGGAGGATACCGCAATAGTATACAGGCTCAAGGCGGACAACAAGGGTCTCAAGAAGAAGATAGACGCGCTGCTGCAGAACAACATTAAGTTTGCAGAGCTTGTGCAGGTTCTGGAGGAGCGCAACAACAGGGTCAGGTTTGAAAAGGAGCAGGAGCTCATCTATTCATACCAGGACGGCGGTATGATAAAGAACGACGAAATCGGGAAGCAGAGCATGAAGCTCCACAAGAAAAAGCTTACCCTTAACGAGATAAACAGCCAGCTTGCTGACATACTGACAAAGCTGGAGAAGAACAAGGAATAAGGTAATAATTTATAAGCACATGCAACAATAATAAAGCAGGGGATCATTCAATGCCAAAAGCCAGGAAGGCGAAATCAAGGAAGGCAAAGAGGACGAAGCGGGCTGTCAAGAGAAGGGCCGTCCGCAGGCCTTCGAGGAAGGCCAGGCCCATAAGAAGTACAGCACACAAGAAAGGCGGAAAAAACATCCTGCTGCAGCAGCTGGAAAAGCTGCTTGGCACGTTTTCTGACGACATGATAACATCGCTTGACCTTAAGGACGAGAAGAAGAACCTGCTCAAGAAGATAAACGAGCTAAAGAGGGAGGAGATTCATCTCCAGGATATGGTAGAAGACTTGGAAGCTGCAAGGGACAAGCAGGCAACGGAGATGGAAAAGAAAGAGCGGGAGGAGGAAGACCTCAAGAACAGGGTGACCGTTCTGAAGGACGAGAAGGCTGGCATGGAATCCGAGAAGATCACGCTCAACCAGCAGATAGACGTTCTTAAGAGGGAGAAGGAAGACCTGAACGCATCGCTTGAAAGGACGAACGACCTGCTGATAAGGTTCAGGGCCCACATCGAGGAATTCGACGATGAGCTGAAAACTGACTGAATCCCCACGAATTCTGTTTTTGAATTATCCGGGCAGCCAGAAGGTGCTGCGTTTTAATGCCGTATTGGTCGCATAACTAATTTTAATCCTTACTGACAATACTAATACATGCAAACCATAGAGCTAAAGACCATGAAAGAGGTAAAGGAGATTGTCCGGAAGCTCGAAGAGGACCACAAGTCCGCGCTCAGGATGAAGCGCGAAAATCAGAGGCTGAGGAAGAAGATAGAGGCCCTCATGAAGAACAATCAGAACATGGCGGCGATAATCAGGAAACTGGACAACAAGATGGAAGAGGCCCATTTTTTGCCAAAGGAAAAATACAGGTACTCTTATCAGGACGGCATGATGATACGCAAGGAAGAGGTCAACCGCAAGAGGCTTGAACTGAAGAAAAAGAGCGCTGACATGAACGAGGTTAACAAGCAGCTGAACGAAATACTGGAGATAATGAAAAAGAGGAACATTAATATAGACCCTGACGATAATAATAAAGATAGCGTTTAAGATGTCTTAGGTGCAACAATGGCAGAAAAAAAGTCAGCAAAGGCCCAGAAGAAGGACAAGCTCATAAACGAGCTTGAGGGGGTTGTCGACATGCTCTCCGTTGACATGACAACCGCAATGGACATCAAGAAAGAGAGAGAGAACCTGAAGGACCAGATACGCAAGCTCAGGAAAGAGGATACGTATCTCAGGGACATGGTAAAGCATCTGAAGTCAACCAAAACCAAGCTTGAGACAGAGCTGCAGAACAGGAATCATGAAGAAGAGCAACTTATGGACGACCTTAAGAGGGTAAGGTCGGAAAAGAGAAAGGCATCAACCAAGAATACCTCTCTGCAGGAAAGGGTGGAAAAGCTGGTGGCTGAAAAGAAGGATCTTAGTGCGTCCCTGCTGCGTATGAACGAAGTCATAACAAAGCTCAAGCAGCACATAACGGATTTCGACCAGAAAATGAAGTTCGATGTCTGATCGCGGTTTTGCTCGCTTTTTAAATCAACGGTTCGGTAGCTGAAAGAATCATGTTGCTCATGGACTTCTCCAGGTAATCAAGCTGCCTTGTCTCGGATTCCAGTATGTCTGAAAAAACGTGGCATTCACCCAGCTTATGGAAGACCTGGGAATGCCCTTCAAGCGACTCCGGGTTTATCCATCTGCCGCCATAATTTGCGTCAAATTCGACGCTAATGTTCACTAGTGACGCGGTGCAGTCGTTTAATATTTCCCTGGTTGTCCTGGTGTTTTCTTTGTATGTTTCGTGTTCTTCATGCAAATCCACGTATTCCATGAATGCGTCGGTTCCGTCGAAAACACGCCCGCCGTAGTACAGGGGGTTCTGGTCGCTGTACACTATCTCATATGTCCGGGCATCAACGGCCAGGGTTTCGTTTTCACCTGAAACAACAACCCAAGCATAATCGAACGCTTTCCCGTCATCGGTCGTTGCCACGGTGTTCCCGACGGCTATATCTGCCGTGAAGCCCTCCATTGTCAGCGCGTCCGCGAGCATAAGGCAAGAGTATGAAACGTCCTTGAATTCAGTGCCGCCTTGGTCATGGTTTTGTGCGTATTCATCAAGGAATCCTGCCAGAGAAACATCCAGGTTGTATGAGCCGGTGCTTTCCGTACCGTCCGGCAGCTGTGAGGCGATGTAGCCTGTAAGGCGTGGGCTGATGAACAGCAGCAGGGCTGCGGCCACCACAACCCATATTGTGAAAAGTATCTTGTTCATACTTGAATGCTCGATTCACGATTAAAAAGCTTTTCTGAAGCCAGGCACGATTAGCTGCATGCTTCTGCTAATGGTCAGCATGCGGTTAGCTAGAACTGTTTGTTTCATTTAAGTCAACATAGCAGTCTTCATAGCAGCTGCACAGCGTCTCGCCTACTCCGCACACGCCGTCCCCGCAATTGATGCATACAAAGGCTGATGGATTGATCTTGCATCCCCCGAAATCGTCACTTATCAGGTTCGATTCCGTCAGGCCCTTGCAGCATTCGAAAAACTGGTCCGCTGGCCCGAACTCGCCTTCTTCCAGGCACGGTATGTTGCTGTACACGCATTTGCCGAAATCACAGGTATAATTGGCCGGGCATGAGTATGTAGTGTTTCTGATCGCCTTGTACTCGCAGTAGTATTCGATCAGGCTTTTGGTATTGATGCAGCTGTCCCATTTAACTGTCCCGTTCCTGTTTACGCTGCCTTGGGTGTTGTAATCCAGGCCGTCGGAATCTATGCAGGAAAGGTCACAGTCAGCAGGGCAGCTGCATTCGTTCTCGGGCGGCTGGCACAGGCCGTTGCCGCATCTGGTGCAGATGAAGCTTTCGTTTATTGGCGGGTGGCATTCACCGCCGCTCAATGTAAAGTTGGGCAGGGTATCGAGGCCTTCACAGCATGCAAGTTCGTCAGACGGCCTGGCATCCAGGCCGTCCAGAACGCAGTCCGGCACGCAGGTGTTGTTAATGCAAACCCCGAAGCAGCTCAGCTTCATCTCCTCCCTTTCGCCGCAGCTGTTGAACCAGTAGAAGTTGTTGTCATCGCACCGGGAATATGCGTGCGCTTTGCAGCTAATGGTCCAGTTGCCCTTCTTTGCCGCACATATCAGCTCCCTTCTGTTCCAGTCAACCCAGGATGCAACAGACCTGTTTGAACCCTTATCATCAACAATCACCCTGTAAAGCTCTGTTGCCGTGCTGCTGTTCTGGCTTGTTATGTTGCAGTCCGAACGCATCTGCTCAAAAATCAGGCCTGCTTCACCGATCCTGAAATAGGATATATGCAGCTCAGGCTCGGTGCTGTTTTCCATGAACGCCTTCACCGTGTCTATTGACAACACCATTGACCTGACGGCCGCCTCGGCCGACAGGGAGTTTCCGATTGCATCGACATATGATTGCGTCCACAGCAAAAGGTCCTCTGAATACATCAGCGCGGCCCCGCCAGCAACGGCAATGATTGACATGACCAGGATTATTTTCCTGATCTTTTGGAGGCGGCCCCCTGAAAAGCCTTGAACGTCACTGCTTTCCGGGCTCTCTGTGTTTTCGGTTTCGCTGCTGCCTTTCTCTTCCTCTTTGCCTCCCTTTTCTTCGGTTTTGCTCCCGCTTTCCTTTTCTCCTGGTCCTTCAGCTTCGTCTGCCATTCAATCCCCGCATGCTGAAAAGCCTGCTTTCCCGGCCGGATGGTTTGAGCTATTCCATGGGATACAGTATATCCATCAATGATTCCTCGCTGGCTATTATTACCGGGAAATCATTATCCTTGATCTGGCCCCTTATGGCGTTGAAATAATCCAGAAGATTCCTGCCGGATGACAGCGACAAAAGCGTGAACATTATCCTGGATACCAGGTTTGCCTTGTACTTGGCGCAGAACGGGAGTATGTTCGAAATGATTATAAGCGAGAATATGTCGTCAAATATGAACGGCCCCAGCCTGCTCACGGCATCAATGCCGCCATATAGCGTTTTAAGGTTCTTGTGGCTGAAAAGCACGCTGCTGTGTTTTTCTATGAATTTCTGCACAAGCGGCCAGTTTTCAAGCATTACTATGTTCATGGACCATTCGCCGGGGCTGGCGGGCTTGTGCATGCTCAGCACGTAATCGGATATCCACCTGAAATTGGAGCTGATTTTCTTCTTTTCCTTTGTCAGGAACCCGTCCTTTGCCATTGCCTTGTATATCGGCATGTCAAGCCCGGGTTCCCTGTGGTACAGATAGTTCGTGGTTATGCCCCATTCCTTCTGCACGCTGAAAAGCGTCCTGCCTTCCGGTGTACCGGCGCAGCCAAGCCAGACCGCCCAGAAGCTCCTGTAGTCAGTCAGTTTTCTTGGCATGTTATATTATTTATGCCTAATAGTACTTATATAATATAGCCTTCAATGCCTTGTTTAAGCTGAAATACATATGATAGGGTATATGTATACCATAAAAACCCTGGTTTTTTTCATTTCTTTGTCCCGAAATGCCCCAAACAGCCTCAAACAACTTTCCTGTAAATCGTATTTTTTTCATGAAAAAAAATGGTATATGTATACTATTTAATTGGCCGCATTGCCTGTCCATATCGATTATATTTGATAAACACGCACACGCTAAGGAAATCTCGTAATTAATAATAAGTATGCATAATATATTTAATATTAATAATTAAATATTATTAAAAGTATTAATAATTTTTATAATTTAAATAATTTAAAAAAATATAAATAATTTTGTCGCCGGCCGCAGCAGCCCGGGGTTTACTGTTTTTTATTAAACCCCGGCAAAAAGAATAAACATGGAAAAGGCCAAAACCAGGGTTTTCGCATTCGGCACTGTCAATGACCCGGTAGCTTGGCTGGTGGCAGACGCGCTTGAAAAGGCCTTGACTGGCTGCGAGTTCATAAAGACAAGCAATCCCGATGATATAGCCTCGCTTATAAGCTCAGGCCACCCAAAACCGGGCATTGAGACTGATAGGGAGAATGAAGCCATAGTGATAATGGATGCTGCGCGCGGGATAGGGGCCCCTGCCGTGCTCAGCATCGACGGACTCAGGGAGAGGCAGGCCGTAACCACCCATGACATAGACCTGGGCCTAACTCTCAAGCTTCTGGATAGGTCCGGAAGTCTGAACGGTATTGAAATCAGGATAATAGGCATACCACTTGGCAGCAGGGTAACGGAAAGGCTGGTCGAAAAAACCAGGCTTGTTTTATCGCGTGTTTTAGGAGAACTTGACATCCAGGAAGTGCGTAGCGCATGAGATGCAGGGGTCATAGCTCCTGATAAGCTTCTCTATCTCGCTTATTATGGCCTGCCTGGACCTGCCCAGGACCGAGGGAAGGAACGCCCTTACGTCGCTTTCTATTGGTCCCAGGTTCTGCGAGGTCGGTGTAAATATGCTCGAATCAGTAATAAAGCCGTCCCTGTTAATGGAGTATTCGTGGTAAAGCATGCCCCGGGGCGCTTCTGTTATTGCACAGCCGCGCCGCTTGCCCCTCAGCTTCTTGAAATCATATTGTGCTTGCTGGCTGGTGCCAGGCTGTCCGGACCGCTTGTTTGCCTTTTTGATTCCCTTTATCACTTCAATGCAGGTCTCTATGCAGTGCACCATCTCAACGGCCCTTGCAATGTTCGCATTAAAGGGGTTGTGGTTGGGCAGCTTCATCCTTGAGCGCTTGAGAGCTGCCCTGGCTTCCCCGCATAGCAGCTTGTGGTTCGCGTTCATGCGCGCCAGCGGACCGACCACGAATTCCCTGCCGCCTGACTTGACAAACTTGGATGTGGAATAGGGCCGATCTTCTGGCTCTATGTTGGCCAGAAAATCCTTCTGTTCCATCTCGCGGCCAGCTATTACCGGCATTCCGGTGAGTATCGCATATCTCTTGCCGTCCTCCAGAGAGGCCATGCGTCTTACCCCGCTGAAATCCGGCACCTTGAACGAAGAGAAAAGCCTGACGGTGGCCTTTGCGTCCTTCAGGCCGGCTTCAAGTGATTCCAAAAGCACGTTCAGCTGCCCTGTTTCCGGACTGTTGGTGAAATGGCCCACGTTCGTTGTTACCGGGTGCGTTGCCCTTCCTCCGAGAATCTCGATAACCGAATTGCCGAGCCTCTTGAGCCTGAATGCCCTGTCAACATGCTCCGGGTATTTGTCCGCCATGTCCAGTATGCCTGAATAGCCAAGGTAGTCGGGCAGGGCAAGGAAATAGCCGTGCAGTGCATGGCTCTGCACATAGCCGCCGAGAATGAGGGCCTCGCGGACTTGCCTGACCTGTTCTGACGGCCTGACCCCAAGGGCATCCTCAACCGCCATTATGGCGGTTATGTTGTGGGAGGCTGCGCATATGCCGCATATCCTCGGAGCCAGCCTGCGAGCCTCGTCGAACCGCTTGCCCTTCATCATGCGCTCGAAGAAGCGCGAGCTTTCCTCGATATGAAGCCTGCACTGGCTGACCTCTCTGCCCCTGATCTTTACCTCAAGGCTTGCGTGGCCGTATACCTTGGCCATGTGGTCTATCTTGATTATGCTTTTACCCATTCCCAACCTTCCTTGCTTTCTTTAGTTTGTTTGACTTTGGCTTGTTCCCGCCCGCTTCGGACCTTTTCAGTATTTGTTTTTCAACAGCATCAGTCGAGAACCTCGTTATCGCGTTCATTACCATTTCGGGTGTTGCGCCGACTTCAAGGCACCTTTCCCTTACCTGTTCAATGGCCGCGTCCTCCGTGGTGCCCCTGCAGCCTTCGCATGGCGTGCCCTGGGACGGGCACAGGGCATTGCAGCCCGCGCAGGTTAATGGCCCTGCGCAGGGTATGCCTTTGAGCATCAGGCACTCTATCTCCCTGTTGCTGCATTCCATGCAAACCGGCTCGTTTATTTCTTGGGGAACCTTCCCGACAGCGAGCCCTACCACCAGGTTGAGGAACTCTTCCCGCTCGATTGGGCAGCCCCTAAGCTTATAGTCAACCTTGACGTGCTTGTCGATTCCCGTTGTCTTCTCCAGCATGCCTTCGGGCCGCTTGAAGTTAGGCAGGTTGACCGACCGCATGGCCGGGATTCCTCCGCTCGCGGCGCACTCGCCCATTGCCACAAGGAATCCGCTTTTGTCCCTTATCTCCTTCAGCTTCTTCGCCTCGTCCTTTGTAGCTATGGCACCTTCCACTATGGCAAGGTCCATCTCCCTGACGGTGTTCTTTTCCTGCGCCAGCTTGAAGTATTCTATCTCAACGAAATCCAGCAGCTCCAACAGCCTGTCCCAGAGGTCCAGTATCTGCAGCTGGCAGCCTTCGCAGCACGTGAACGCGAATATGCCTGCCTTAAGCTTTCCGGGCTTGCTGCCCCGCTTCCTACGCTTCTCTTGCTTCCTTCCCTTCATGTAATGCACGCCCTGCTAATAGGCTGCCTATTCAAGGCCCTTTATCTCGCTCCACCTGAAAACCGGCCCGTCCTCGCACACGAGCTTGCCGCCTATGCTGCAGTGCAGGCACTTGCCCACCCCGCAGTCCATGTTCCGCTCAAGTGAAACTATCATGTCGTCGTCGCTGAAGCCCTTGTTCCTGAGTATCCCGACAGTATGCTCGAACATTACCGGTGGCCCGCAGAACACCGCCACAGAGCCTTTTGGAAATTCGTGTTTTTCAAGCAGTTTGGTTACAAACCCGACATTACCTCCGGCCCTTTTCCACCGGGCATCCGGCTTGTCAACGCTCAGGCAAACGCTGAACATATTTTTCCATCGCCTTATGTCGCTCTTGAAAGGGATTGCCTGCGGGGTCCTGGCTCCGAAGAAGATGCTGAGGCTCTTAACATCGCCGGGTTTCTTTTCGTAATATTTTATCAGCGACCTCATTGGCGCCAGCCCGCACCCGCCGGAGATCAGGCACACGTCCCTGCCCCTTAACTGTTCCAGCGGGTACTGGTTGCCGTAAGGCCCGCGGATGCCCACGCTATCACCGGCTTCAAGCCGTGACAGCGCCCTTGTCACGTTCCCCACTTCGTCGACCGTGATCCTTACGTCCGGATATGAGCTGAAGGAGATTGCGGATTCGCCTATTCCAAGCACCGAAACCAGCATGAACTGGCCCGGCATGAAATCCATGCTCTTTTCGAGTACGTATGTTGTTAGTCCCTGTGTTTCCCTTGTCTTGCACCTTATCCTAACCATCTCGATCTCATACTGGTTCTTAATCTTGTCTTTCATGCTCGCTCCCCATTCAACCAATCAGCCGTCAAACACCTTGAATATGTCTATGCCCTTGTTGCACGCATCAATACACCTTCCGCAGCCTGTACAGGACATCATGCCCTGGTCCTCACGGCTGTACCTGAACTTGCACATAATCCTGTGCCTGACCCTTTGCAGGCGCTCGGGCCTGAAAACAACGTTGCCTGCTATGCGCGTGTACCTCTGGAGCTGGCACGAATCCCAGCTACGAACGCGCCTGCCCGACTTCCGGTCAACATCAAGTTCGTCGTTGATGCTGAACGAATGGCAGGTGGGGCAGACCGAAGTGCATGCGGTGCAGCTGTAGCAGTCCTTTGCCAGCCGCTTTATCACTGCCTCGCTGATGCGCTTTTCTGCTGCCAGCCCCCTCCTCGTCTTCCTTTCAAACGACTTCTTGAGCCTTTCAATGGCATGGTCAGCCGCACCTTTTTTGTTGTTCGGTAATCTTGAGAAGAACTTGGTCGCGAGCAGGCCTTCCCCGCGTATTGAGCCCGGCTTTGCAAGATAGCCTCTGCCTGCTCCATGGGAACCGGCATTGCCGCCGGGCTCTATCAGGAGCAGGTCATACAGGTCCGACAGGAACGTTCCTGTATAATGGCAGTAGCAGTTCTTGAAGCGGCCGGGGCTGGAGCACTGGATGCCTATTATGACCAGGTGCTTCCTTCGCGCCATGTAATAGGGGTCGTCCCTGAAGACCATGTCCGTATACTTGATGGCGTTGAGGTCGCAGGGCCTTGCACCGAAAAGCACCGTGTAGTGAGATTTTATTGAGGCGGGCTTGGGCTTTCGGTTGCTGCCGAACTCGAATAGCACTTCGCGCGCGGGCAGCAGCAGCTTCTTGGCGGAGAATATCGTCTTTTGGTCGAGGTTGACTTCAATGTCCTTTGAATACTTTTCGAATCTCTGTCCTGACGGCACGAACAGGTTGTGGTCGTATTTCCATGCCAAGTAACCGAGAAAAGGCATTATACTGGATTTCTTGATGAACATGGGGACAGCACCAGTTAATAATTATGCGCCCTAGCTGATAAATAGTTTGCAGGATGGGCAATGCGTGTTTAGGTAATTTGCAAACTACCTGACGAAATCCTTCAGCGCCTTTGCCGGGTCTTTTGCCTTTACTATGGCGGTTGCCACCAGCACGCCCTGCGCGCCAAGCTTCAGCGCGCTGAGCACGTCGTTCCTGTCCGCCACGCCTGCACCGCATAAAGGTATGATTTTCCTCTTCCTGCCTTCGTTGACCTTCTCAACCATCTCGGCGAACTTTTTCACAGAGCCGGGCTCCAGCTTGGAAATGGACTTGAGCGTGCCTATGAGCTCCGGCACCTCGAAAGCCAGGTAGTCCGGGTCCATCTTCGCTATCTCGAATGCCTTTGTTATGCTTTCAGCGCACGCAATGGTCTTCAGGCCGGCCTCCCTGCATCTCTTGATTGTGCTGCTTATGGTCTCCGGTTCCACCCGGTCCTCTGAGTGATTGATAAGGACCCCCCACGCGCCGTTCTCTTTAAGGCACTCTGGCAGGCTGCTGCCGGTGTGCTTGCCATATTCTACAGGGTCTGCATGCTGTGCTATCACCGGTATCGAGACCTTGCTGGCTATCCGGTAGATGTCCGCATTCTGCGCCGCAACCATTATCTCGGCGCCGGTTTCTTTTGCAACGCTGTCGTGGGTTTCCGACAGCTTAAGTGATTTCGCTCCCGTCGCTTGCTCATAAGTCTTGAAATTGACTATCACTATTGGCTTCATTTTCCCCTCCCCATGTTTTTGGTGTTCAGCTTCTCCATTGCCGCTTCAACGCTAATGCCATCGAACACAACTCTTTTCAGTGCCTCGCTAATTTTTAGCGGCTCCTTGTGCTGCCAGATGTTCCTGCCAACCGCCATCCCGCTCGCGCCGGCTGACATGGCATCCCTGGCAAGCTGAAGGAACCTCCTGTCGGGCAGTTTGGAACCTCCCAGGCAGAGCACCCTGCACTTCCCGGCTGCCTGCACCACCCTGGTAAAGGAGCCAACGCTTCCCGTATACTTGACCTTTACGAAATCCGCACCGAGCTCAAGCCCTACTCTCGCAGCATACTCCACAAGCTTTGGAGTCATTTTTTTCACCGCCTTGCCCCTCGGGTATGCCCATAGTATTACCGGAAGGCCCTGGTCATGGGCCTCTTCCTCAATCCTGCCGAACTCCTCAAACATTTCTGATTCGAACGCAGAGCCTATGTAAACAGTGTATCCAACAGCCGAGGCGCCGAGCTCGGCCGCCTCCTCGACAGAGCATACCTGCTCCGAGTTGGGCTCCCCCTTGAAAAGGTTGGTTTTCCCGTTGAGCTTCACCACCAGCGGCAGTCCTTTGTGCGGGTCACTGTAGTATCTTTCTGCAATACCCTTCTGCAGGATGATTCCGTTGTATCCGGCCTCTTTAGCTATGCTGATCACGTATGCGGGGTCAACGCTCTTGTCTTCGAAGTCTTCCGGGCCGTGCTCAAGGCCATGGTCGTAAGCCAGTAGCAGCGCCCTGTCCTTTGTCAGCAGCCCTGACAAGCCCGGCCTTCTCATGCAACCGCCTTCCTCAACCTTCCGGGTTTCCTGTTGACTGCCTTGACAGCCCCGTTCCAGGACAGAAGCTTGTTGGTAGCTCCGAAATAGCGTATGACCGACTCTGAGTTGGCCAAACCAAGCTGCATGGAGAACTCTATGCCCTTGCCCCTTACCATGCCAGCGAGAATGCCTGCGGAGAATGCATCACCGGCTCCTGTCCTTTCAACGACCCTTATCTTGTGCGGGCTGAGGGTGTATGCGATGCCGTTCTCGTATGCGTGGATGTCTTTTATTCCGTTGGTTATGCAGACTATCTTCGGGCCCATTCTCCTTATCGCCTTGAGCATTTCAAATGGACTGTCTTTTTTTGAAAGGGTCCCGGCCTCGTTCCTGTTCATTATGGCCATTTCAGAAGCCCTAAGCATCTTACCTATATGCCTTCTGCCTTTCCTGCATTCGCCGATGCCGGGGTTGTAAGCTATCTTTATTTTCCGCTTGAGGGCCAAACCCGTAATGGCCTTCTGTGTCCTGAAAGCGTCACCGCCGGCAGAAGCCATGTAAAGCCACTTTGCCTTTACCTTGGACCTGTCAATTTCGCCGGGCTTCAAATCATTGCTCGCACCCCTGAAATGAAGTATTGTCCTGTTGTGCCTTACGCTGTCCAGCACCACAGAATAGCCGGTCTTGCCCTTTCCGGCAGGCCCGATGAAATCCACGCCCTCTTCCCTGAGGGTCCTGCTTATCATCCTGCCGTTTATGTCGCTGCCGTATTTGCCCAGCAACGCCGCGCTGCAGCCCAGCTTCTTCAGGCCTATGGCCACGTTCATGCCGCAGCCGCCTGTCTGGAAGTCCACATCGCGCACGTTTATCTTGGTGCCGGCCGGATACTCCAGCCTGCCCTTGCGCTCCATGGCTTCTGTGCCCAGGAACACGTCAATCGTGATTGAGCCGAACGTTATTGCATCGTACATTGGTTTTCCTCATATATTATTTAAATTTTATGATGTTTTCCTTGACAGTGCCTCAAGGCCTGGGAGCTTGTTGCCGGCCATGTAATCCATGAGCGCGCCGCCGGCAAGCGATATGTGCGAGAACAGGCTCCGCTTTGAGTACCTGTCCACTATGTCCGCTGCCGAGCCCCCGCCTATAAGCGAATAAGCGCCTGACCGGGTCGAAGACGCTATTGCTCTGATTATCATCTCAGAGCCCCTGGAAAAGCCCCTGACCCTGTAATCGCCGGGCGACCCCTTAAGATATATTGTCTTTGCTTTCTTAATAATATCCGAGAACCTTTCCGCGGTTCTGCCGCCTATGTCCCATATCATGTGACTGCTCGGCAGTTCGCTTACCGGAAGCTCGCGCCTCTTTCCCGGCCCGGTCTCCTCGGCAAGGTCAACCGGTATTTCGAACCTGTCCGGATATTTCTTAAGCAGCCGTTTCACGTGCGGCAGCAGGTCTAGCAGGCTCTTCTTTTCCATGGAATCCTCATCTCCCAGGAACTCCTCTTTCCTGCCTAGCCTGTTCCCCAGGGCTATCAGGCACAGCTCCCCGAGCGTTCCGGACGCAAGGATCCTGTCAACAGTCCCCTCTGCAAGCGACTTCTCCATGAGGTCGAAATAATCGAATATCTTCAGCCCCCCCATTATGTAAATGCTGGGGCGCCGCGCCTGCTTACGGGCCTGTTCAGCCGCGGTCACCTCGGAAACTATCAGCGGCCCGGCAATCCGCGGCAGCCCGGTGAACCCCACCATTGACGCATGCGAGCGGTGGCAGTTCGAGAAGGCGTTGTTGACATAGACGTCAAACAGCGGCTGCAGCCTGTGGACCAGCCTGCTTTTCGCGTGCTTTGCCGGAGGCTTGTCGAGCATCTCCTCATCCAGCTTCCTGACGTTGTCAAGCAGCAGCACTTCGCCAGGCCTGAGCTTCTCGATCGCGCCGGTCGCCTTTTTGCCTATGATGTCGGGGACGAATTTGACCGGCATGCCGGCGTGCTTCGAAAGCAGCCTGGCATGCTGGCTGGTGTCGGTGAAGTCGGGCTTGCCCGGCCTGCTCTGGTGACCGACCGCGACAACCGCGGCCTTCTTCCTTGCCAGCCAAGCAAGCAGCCTGCCGTGCTCGGCCAGCCTGTCGTTGTCCCTTATTCTCTTCTTGTCCAGATCGAACGGGCTGTCTATGCCCACCCTGACGAGAACGCGCTTGCCCTTAAAATCAACGTCATCAACCGTCTTGAAATCCCCGAAGCTTCCGCCACTGCCTTGCTTGCCCCCCATGATATCTATTTGTTTTTTAGTTTTATTATATTTGGTTGGTCACCGATATCGAAGCAGATAACTATAAAAAATATTGGTTTAAGTATTGTCATGGCCGAGAAAAAATATCAATTAACGATAGTAGCACAAAAACCAAGGACAAGAAAACAGTTCAAGGATGAATATGATGAATCAATAATAGATGATGGGCTGAATAGTAAAGGATATTTTTTTGACGGACTAAAAATATCACAAAACAATTGTCCCACGTTGACTGTAAATTTTTATAATAAATTCGAATTTGAGGAAGAAATAAAACCTACAATATCATCTGCTTTTGAAAATATGGGTCAAGTTAAGGTCGAAGAACAAAAAAATTCATAACAGCCCAATCAAATCAATCAGCCTTGAGGAATAGCCCCACTCGTTGTCGTACCAGGCGAGCACCTTGACCAGGTTGCCGCCGACTGCCTGGGTGCTCAGGCCGTCAACAATGCTCGAATGCGGGTTGCCTATGATGTCGGTTGATACGAGCTCTTCCTCGCTGTATTCGAGGATGCCCTTCATCTGGCCGGAAGCTGCTGCCTTCCTGAGCGCGGCATTCACATGCTCCCTGCTTGCCTTCTTCCTGAGCCGGGCCACGAAATCGACCAGTGAGCCGTCGGCCACAGGCACCCTGACCGCAAGCCCGTCCAGCCTTCCCTTCAACTCAGGGATTACCTCTGTAACAGCCCTGGTCGCGCCGGTTGTGGTGGGTATGAGGTTGACCGCGGCTGCCCTGCTCCTCCTCAGTTTCTTGTGAGGCACGTCCAGTATCCTCTGGTCATTGGTGTATGAATGAACCGTTGTCATCAGCCCGCTCTCTATGCCGAAGCTGTCGTTCAGGACCTTTACCACCGGGGCCAAGCAGTTTGTTGTGCAGGAAGCGGCTGATATGATGCTGTTCTTCTTGGCGTCGTACTTGCCGCTGTTAATGCCCGGCACTATGGTTATGTCAGGATCCTTTGCCGGCGCGCTTATGAGAACCTTCCTGGCGCCGGCCTGCAGGTGCTTGGCTGCCGAAGCCCTGTCGGTGAAAAAGCCCGTTGACTCGATGACCACATCCACCCCCAGCTTCTTCCAAGGCAGCCTTGCCGGGTCCTTTTCTGCGGTTACTGTTATGCTCTTCCCGGCTATTAACAGGCTGTCCTTGCCCGCCCTCACGTCGCGGCCGAAGGTGCCGTGGACAGAATCATGCTTGAGCAGGTATGCAAGCGTCTTGGTGTCAACGAGGTCGTTGATGGCAACGATGTCGATGCCTTTCCTATCAGAGGCTATCTTGAAAGTCGCCCTTCCAATCCTCCCGAATCCGTTTATCGCTACCCTGGGCTTTTTCATAAAACGAAACCCCACACATTAATGTTGTTTTGCACGGTTTTATTTGTTAACGATTTTTTATCTCCTCTTCAGCCTGCGCTCCTCCTGGGCTATCTTGAGCGTGGTGCTTATCACGGTGTCGGGGCTGAGTGATATGGAGTCAATGCCCTCGCGGACAAGGAAGCGCGCGAAGTCCGGGAAATCGCTGGGCGCCTGGCCGCAGATTCCGATTTTCCGCTTGTGTTTTTTGGCTGTCCTTATGACCTGGCTTATCAGCCGCTTGATAGCTTCATTGCGCTCGTCGTATATCGGGGACACAAGCTCTGAATCGCGGTCCAGCCCGAGCGTGAGTTGCGTGAGATCGTTGCTGCCTATCGAGAAGCCGTCAAAAATCCTAGCGAACTGGTCGGCAAGGATGACGTTGCTGGGTATCTCGCACATGACATAGACCTCCAGGCCGTCCTTACCACGCGCCAGTCCGTTTTTCTTCATTTCAGCCAGGACCTTCCTGCCCTCTTCCACGGTCCTGCAGAAAGGCACCATGACCTTGAGGTTCTTCAGGCCCATATCGTTCCTGACCTTCTTGACTGCCCTGCATTCCAGCGCGAACGCCTGCCTGAATTTGTCAGAGTAGTAGCGCGATGCTCCGCGCCATCCCAGCATGGGGTTGCTTTCTGCCGGCTCGTATGGATGGCCTCCCACCAGCCCGGCATATTCGTTCGTCTTGAAATCCGAGAACCGCATGATTACGTCGTTGGGATAGAATGCCGCGGCAATGGTTGCAAGGCCCTCGGCCAGCCTGTCGACGAAGAATTGCTTCTTGTCCTTGTAGCCATAGGTCATGCTGTCTATTCTTTGTTTTGTTTTCTTGTCCCTGATTTTGCCGTAGTTTATCAGGGCCAGCGGGTGTATCCTTATCGAGGACGTGATTATGAACTCCTGCCGCGCCAGCCCCACGCCTGAATTGGGTATCGAGGCCTGCTCGAGCGCGCTCTCCGGCATGCCCACGTTCATCATTATCTTTGTCCTGGTCTTCGGGATGTCCTTGACGTCAACGCGCCTGACGTCGTAATTCAGGATGCTGTCATAGACGTAGCCCTCTTCTCCCTGCGAGCAGTCCACCGTAACCGGCCTGCCGCTCTTTAGGACCCTGGTAGCGTTGTTCGTGCCGATGACGCAGGGCAGGCCGAGCTCCCTGCTAACTATCGCGCTGTGGCAGGTCCTGCCGCCGCGCTCTGTCACTATCGCGGCCGCCCTCTTCATGAGCGGCTCCCAGTCGGGATCGGTCATGTCGGTCACAATCACGTCGCCGTCCCTGAATCCGGTGGTTTTCTTCGGGTCCATTATAATGCGCGCGGTGCCCGCGCCTATCTTGCCCCCGACACTGTCGCCTTTCAGCAGCACCCTGCCCTTTGTTTTCAGGGTATACAGTTCGAGCATATTCTTCTTTTTCTGGGACTGCACTGTTTCCGGCCTGGCCTGAACTATGAACAGCTTGCCCGTCTTGCCATCCTTTGCCCATTCTATGTCCATGGGCCTCCATTCGCCCGACTGCCTGGAATAATGCTTCTCAATCTCTACAGCGTATCTGGCCAGTTCGAGTATCTCCTTGTCATTCAGGACAAAGCGCTTCCTGTGACTGGCAGGCACGGCCACCTTTGCGGTCGGCTTGGCGCTTCCGGGGGTGCCGTATACCAGCTTCTCCCTTTTCTCGCCCAGGTTTCGCTTTATTATGGGAACGTGCCCTTTCAGGGTGGGCTTGAAAACATAATACTCGTCCGGGTTCACGACGCCCTGCACCACGAACTCTCCAAGGCCGTAAGCGGCGTTTATGAACACGACGTCGCGGAAGCCCGTCTCTGTGTCAACAGTGAACATGACGCCCGAAGAGGCCAGGTCAGACCTTACCATCTTCTGCACGCCTACTGAAAGAGCGACCCGCCTGCTGTCGATGTTCTGGTCCATCCTGTAAGAAATGGCGCGGTTGGTGAAAAGCGAAGCCATGCATTTTTTGACCGCTCTCAGAAGCGCCTTTTCTCCCCGGACGTTGAGGTATGTCTCCTGTTGGCCTGCGAACGAAGCGGTGGGCATGTCCTCCGCAGTTGCACTGGAACGGACAGCTACGTCGGTGTTCTGGCCGTATTCCCTGCAAAGTTTCCTGTAAGCGGACAATATGGAAGCCTCAAGGTCTGCCGGAATACGGGCGTTTGTCATGATTCTCCTGATTCTTGCCGCGTTGGCCGGTATCCTTGACTTGTCTTTTCCTATGGCTGCGGCCAGTCCCGCTATCTCCCTGTCAATGCCTGCTGTCTTGAGGAAATACCAGTAAGACCTGGTGGTTGTCGCGAAGCCGTTTGGAACCCTCACTCCGTTTTGTGTCAGTTTGCTGTACATCTCGCCAAGGGATGCGTTCTTGCCGCCGACCCTGGCCGTGTCGCGCATCCTTATCTGGCTGAACCAAAGAACCAACCTGTTCCCCCTCATCATAAGTTATTGATTTTTTTGGTTAATATATCCGTGGCAGGAAGCCAAAAACGATCCATATACGGTGGCGTGTAAAAGTTAAGCATATAAATTGGGTTTCCAAAAATAATAGCGATGGTTGCATGGTTAAGGGTAAAAACGGTTCAATACTGTTTATGGGGACTTTTCCTCCGAGGGAGTGCGGCATTGCCACGTTCACAAAGGACCTGTCTTCTGCGGTTCAGAAGAGGTTCGGGCCGAAAATAAAGGCAAGCATACTCGCAATGAACAAGAGCACCTCGAACATGTACAACTATCCGCAGGAGGTTTCGTACCAGGTTGACGATTCCGACCTCGAGAACTATATCTGGGTCGCCAAGCGCATAAACAGCAACGATTCCATAAAGCTCGTTAACGTCCAGCACGAATTCGGCATATTCGGCGGCGAGAACGGCAAAAACATCATACCGTTCCTGGAGATAGTTAATAAGCCGGTTATAACCACATTCCATTCTATTGTCCCGGGACCCGACAAAAAGAAGAAAAAGATCGTGCGTTTCATAGGTAAGAAGTCGGTCTGTGTCATCGTGATGAACAACACTGCTGTTAAAATCCTGAGGAACGACTACGGCTTAAAGGGCGACATCGCCGTAATACCGCACGGCATACCTTCTGTCAAATTCGAGTCCAACCACAGGTACAAGGCGGCCCTTGGTTTCGGTGACAAGACGGTAATTTCTTCTTTCGGTCTGATGAACCCAGGCAAGGGTTACGAGCATGTGATTGACGCGCTGCCGGGACTGATCAAGAAATTCCCGGATCTGCTGTACATCATAATAGGCGAGACCCATCCCGTGGTCCGTATGCAAGAGGGCGAGAAATACAGGAATTTCCTGCACGAAAAGGTCAGGGACATGGGCCTGGGCAGTCACGTAAAATTCTACAACAAATACGTGACTCTGGCAGAGATAATCAAATACCTGAAGGCAAGCGACATCTACGTCTGCTCGGCCATTGACAGGAACCAGATAACCAGCGGCACGCTTGTTTACGCGATGGGCTGCGGCAGGGCCGTGGTTTCGACCCCGTTCCTGCATGCGGCAGAATACGTGACCCCGGATAAGGGATTGCTTGCGGATTTTGGTGACTCCCAATCCTTCGAGGACGCCATATCGCGCATACTGACGAATCCGGAACTGAAGTCGAACATGGAAAAGAACGCCTATGCATTCACCCGCAGCATGACATGGCCTAACGTAGCCATTTCCCACATGAAGCTGTTCGATGCTTACGCTGACATATCGGGTATGCATGAAAAGGCGCTTCCAAAGATAAACTTTAGCCATGTAATGCGGATGACGGACGATTTCGGCCTGATACAGTTCGCAAACTACCTGAAGCCGGATTTGCATTCTGGGTATTGCCTGGACGACAACGCAAGGGCGATGATGGCGGCTTGCATGGATTATGAAGTCTCGAAATCAAAATCAAAGCTGAACCTGGTGAAAAAATACATCAGTTTCGCTAAAAACGTGTTGAGAGATGACGGCAGGTTTTGCAATCTTGTCAACAGGGAAAGAAAAGTTAACACAGAGGACCTTAGCGAGGATGCCCATGGCAGGGCATTGCAGGCGCTTGGATACCTGATATCAACGGACGGCGTGCCCGAAGAAATCAGGAAAGAGGCCGATACGCTGTTCTGCAAAGCCGTGAAAGCAGTACAGGGAATGGGTTCACCCAGGGCGATAGCGTTCTCGATAATGGGGTTATATAATTACAACAAGGCCAACCCGTCTGAGGATAACCTACAGACCATTAGGAAGCTTTCTGATTTCCTCGTTTCTCTTTTCAACAACGTCACTTCTGATGATTGGCACTGGTTTGAGGAGTATATGACCTATGCCAATGCAAGGATACCCGAATCCTTGTTTTACTCATACATTGCGACCAGGGACAAAAAATATCTGGACACGGCCAGGAAATCTCTTGACTTCCTCATCTCGGTGACGTTCGAGGACGGGATATTCATGCCCATAGGCCAAAGGGGTTGGTACATGAAGAACAACATGAAATCATATTTCGACCAGCAGCCAATTGACACATGCGCCATGGTGCAGGCACTCATAGCGGCAAACAAGGTCACGGGTGAGAAAAAATACGCCAAGCGTGCGATAGACGCCTTTCACTGGTTCCTCGGCAAGAATTTCCTTGACCAGATGGTATATGATGAAAACAGCGGAGGCTGCCACGACGGAATCGGCAAGCTATCCATAAATCTCAACCAGGGAGCAGAGTCCACGGTATCGTATCTTCTTGCAAGGCTTTCGCTTGCCCAGAACGGGTTCAAATAACCCTTAACATAAGCCCGCTTGCACAGACGCATGATCTCAATAAACAGTCCCTGTAACCCTTTTGTATTTGTCCTCAATCCTTACCTCGTCGTTCTCGTCGAAGTCGCCAAAGCATATCTCAAGCACCTCTGTGGGGGTTTTGCCGGCCCTCATCCTGTGCTTCTCTCCCCTTTTGCAGAAGAACTCATCTCCTTCCTTGGCTTTGATTTTCTTGTCGCCGATTACTACCGTGGCATTGCCCTTGATTATCTTCCAGAATTCGTCCCTGCTGTAATGGTATTGAAGGCTCCACTCCTCATTCGGCTTGAAAAAATGAATTTTTACTGTGCATTTCACGTTATCGCAATACTGCTCAAATCTTCCCCAGGGCCTGTTAACACAAACTTTATTTATGCCGTCCATTCCCAACACCAATATAATGATTTATTGTCCTGAAATATATATAACATTGACATGTATATTATCATATGCCAAAAGTGAAGAAGCATGGCATTATTCTTGGGCCCACTAAAAGAAATTTTGAATGCCAGGGCGTGCTAAATCCGGCGTGCATCCGGGAAGGCGATGATGTCCGCCTGTTCTACAGGGCGGTCAGGTGGGGAAACCGTTCGAGCATCGGCTTCGCGCGGCTGAGCGGGCCGCTGGACGTTGCCGAGAGGTCCAAGAAGCCCCTAATAACGCCCAGATTCAATTACGAAAAGCAGGGAACAGAAGACCCGAGAATAGTCAAGATATCAGACACGTATTACCTGACGTACGTTGCATACGACGGCAAGGATGCCTTAACGGCGCTTGCAACGAGCAAGGATCTTAGGAAGTTCAGGAAGCGCGGCATAATAACACCCAGATTCACTTACAACGAAGCAGAGAGGCTGCTGCACAATTCAAAGCTCAAGGAGAAATACTTCTGGTTCGCCTCTTACTACAAGGATACCATCGCGAACGACGTTCTGTTAAGGGACAAGGACGCCCTTCTGTTTCCTAAAAAGATAAACGGCAGGTTCGCGATGCTTCACCGCATCATTCCCGACATACAGTTGGTGTACTTCAAGGATTTCAAGGAGCTTTCGAATGGTTTCTGGAAAAAATACCTAAAACGCATATCAGAGTACATCATACTGGAACCCAGATACTGGCACGAATCGAGGAACATAGGCGGCGGCTGTCCTCCAATCGAGACTAAAAAGGGATGGATCGTGATTTACCATTCGGTAGAGGATTTCAACCAGCAGGGGAAAACGTATCATGCGGCGGCTGCCCTGCTTGACAAAAACAATCCCTTAAAGGTAATAGGTCATCTCAAGAAGCCCCTGTTCTCGCCTACAGAGGAGTGGGAATGCAGGGGAGTTGCGAACAACGTGGTTTTCCCGACAGGCTCTGCAATATTCGGCAAAAGAATTTACGTATACTACGGGGCCGCTGACAAAAGGATAGCGGCCGCTTCTGTCAGCCTAGACGGGCTTGTTGAAAAAATGCTAAGCAATGGCCCAAGAAAAGGCAAATAATATCCCCCACATATCCATTTGTTTTCAGCTGGTGTCTATTGATGTGAAGATTGACAGGGTAGTTGTCTGCGCGTCTCCTGCAGGAGTGCCCTGCGGTACTGACGGCTTTACCTTGAGCTTGTCCAGAATCTCGCCCGGCTCCACCCG
>Ga0180438_10000383_pt1 | contig 87793 bp, 153 predicted proteins | sample SS_ome_12_FD_132455 | JGI IMG/M metagenome (GOLD analysis project Ga0180438, IMG submission 132455) | Hypersaline lake sediment archaeal communities from the Salton Sea, California, USA - SS_3_D_2 metaG | ecosystem: Environmental > Aquatic > Non-marine Saline and Alkaline > Hypersaline >... | reverse complement strand
GGGGGTGGGCGGTGGGTGGTGGGGGGGGTGGTTTAAATTGGGGCCAACGACGAATACCCACACGGGGGAGTGATCTAGACGACCAGATTGTGTGAGAGGTCTGAACAGGGGACTATCAGCTCGGCCCAAATAGCCACGTAGGGACCTAGGTAGGGAGGTTTGTTTGGTCCTTTATCGCAATGCGGCAGGTGAGGGGAGGGGCCGGTTCTAAAGGGTTGGAGGTGTTGGTTCTTCGTATAGGTGAGGGTTTAATATTCGGTGTGCTTTTCGTAGGTGTAGAGTGGCTTCAGTACTCCAGAGGAGATAGAATTCGTCTAACATTATAAGTTCTGGGGGCTTGTGTCCTAGTTGGTAGAGGAGTCTTTCATTTATAGGGTTTTGCCTAGGGAGATCGAATGGTAGATATGTTAATAAGAGATCCATGTTTAGTTGTAGTTGCTCATACATGTTGCCATTTAGATATAAAAGGATTAAAGACTTCTCGAGTGTTGGAGTGTTTGAAGTATTTGCGTACACGAATTGGTTTATAAGCTATCTGGTAGTTTTCTTTGAGGGGGTTCGGGAGTTTAAAGAGTTTTAGGTAGGGGGTGCCTCGTTTGTTTTGGTAGTAGGTAGGTCTAAAGATATCAGTTATTTGTCTTCGTATGGGTTCGTGTATTAGTACATGGTTAGGGGCGTTCATTACGACAATACAGTCCCAAGCTCTTAGGGCTTGCATGAATTTCGTTATAGCTTGAGAAATGGTTTGTTCGCTTGTTCGAGAATCTACAAGGGAGTGGATGTAGTCTATAAAGATAATACTGTGGGTGTATTGATCTAGTTCGAAGATTGAAAAGGGTTTGTAGGGAATTTTTGTTAGGTGAGTGTTAGATATAACTTGTCTACTTGGGTCGAGCTTGTGCAGTTTGCAGACATGTATAACGGATGCAAGGGTGAGTCCTGAGTTGGGTGGCCCACTGTAACAAGTTAAGTGCCCGAGTTTTCCGTAGTTGATTCTTGTTCTTATGGTTGTTCGCATGGTGGTTCCTCTTGTGTGTTCTGTGCTTCCGGGTAGTTCTTCTTTCATCTTATTACGAAGTGCATTACTATAGCTAAGCCAATGAGGGCTATGGCAATGGACATTCCTTTAGGGGATTGAAGTCGTTCTATTAGGTTTTGTGTGGACTGATGCTTTCGATAGAAAAAGCCTACAGTTAACACTATTGTAGCGAGTGGCATGATTATGTAGATGAGCCATGTTAGACCGGCTTCTCTTAGTTGGTCGATTGTGTAGAAGAATACCACAATGAATGTAAGTATGAGAGCTAGTCTGTTGTCTACGGGTTCTTTTTTATTTGGACTCACTTGGTGTCTCCTAGAACTAGTTTGATTAGGGTGCGTCCGATTAGTTTGGGTAGTCGATAGATAGCTAGGATACAAGCTCCTGTGAAGAATATTATCTCAGGCCATCTTTCTTGATAGTTGTTTGTGTAAATAAGTACTGGTTGGTCTCGTGCTTCGCTTAGGATAAGAATGGTCGTAACGTTTCCCAGAGCGGCGATGAAGGCTATGAGTAAGTAGAGATCAATAGCTGCGGTAAGTCGGATTTTCATTTGAGCTTTTCTCTAAGTAGCATTCAGGACAAGCCCAACCTCCTGCCCATTCTTCTGCTATGTCTGGATCTACGAGTTCGCCTTCAAAGAAAGACACGCAAGGACTTTTGCTAGGCCAGATGTCTTTCATACAGAAGACACAGTTGACCGGGAAAGCATCCAGCACGATGATTGCAATTTTCATGGCGCGTCGATAAGTTGAAAGCGTTTACCGGCCCAACTGCTTGGGAACTCTTGAGGTTTAAGAGGTTCGTCGTTTATGTCTGTTACATGGAACTCGTCAACGAAGCCGGTGCTACGTCCACAGCTTATGTATATTTTGATTGTGTGGTTGTTGTGGAGTCGTTGATAGGCTAGGTATGTTAACGCTGCTATTATTCTAGCGTGTTCATTGTATTGTATGTTTAGTTTGTCGTAGATGGAGTTGATATGTTTTTCGACTGTTTTTGTTGTGGTACTAACCTCGCTGGCTATAGCAGCATTTTTTCGTCCTTTGGCTATTTGAGCTATGACTAGTACTTCTTTAGGTGTTAGGGTTTCTATAACCTTCGGGTCTCTCGCTGCCGTCATTTTCTTCCTCCGATTTATATGTTTTGAATGTTTGTATGGTTACAAGTGGGCCTCCGCATTTTTGACATTTAAGCTTCCCAGTTTCGTAGGAGCGAGAACATTTTAGACACCAGAGACCTCTCCAGTTTTTACTCATTTCTTTTCGCGTTCCTTTAGCTGTATTCGGTCGTAACGGTGGGCTTCAAAGACGATGAGTATGAGCCACAGAGTGCCGGATATTGCAACGGTATAGCCCATAGGATCGTTAGAACATCCTTTGTAGAAGAAGATAAGCAAGACGATGGCTGGAATAATGTTTCCTAGTATCGAATATAACAAGTGCATATTATCTCCTACAGCTTAAGAATTGAAACCATTTAATGGTAAGAGGTTTTAAGGGTAACCATATAAGAGCTGAGAGGATGACCATCGGCCAGCTTAAACTGATGGCTGTGAGTATGGGCATTTCCTCGACTGTTGCAGGGTGAGGATTTTGCCTGGTGGCGTAGACAATGATAGAGCATATAGAAATGCCTATAAGCAGGTAGCTAAGGGCTATTGCTAGGTATATCATTATTCTTTGTCTCCTGTGTAAATTACTATGATGACGATGATGGCGACTAGTGAAGGTAATCCCATAAGGACTATAAGAGCTATACTAGCGGCGTCCATGTTTTAATTTGGGTGACCGATTAGGTCGTACTTGTTGATTTCTTCTATAATCCAGTCGTCTGCTATGCGGAAGAATTCTTCGTAGAAGTTTGTCATTTCTAGATATTCGGATTCTTCTATGTCGTAGTTGTTTGCTTTCTCTTGGAGGAAGTCAAATCGCGATCTTCTTTCTGCTTTTGTGTAATCGAAGTTATGCCTATTCCAATCGTTTTGGTGAGTAATACAAAGAGTAGCGACGTAGCCTCCTCTTAATGTTCTCTCGGCAGCTGATTCTCCACATATCATGCATGCGAGTTCTTCACACATGTTTAGGCCTCCACTGATAACTTTATTTCTTCCAGGTCTATGTAACCTTGTTTTATTGCAAGGAGTAGGGCATGAGTTTTGTTTCTAGCCTTTAGAACGTCACAAATAACCATTATATGGTTTCCTATAGTTCTGTGGGAGCCTCCGAGTTCTGCGGCTATTTCTTTTTGCTCTTTTCCCTGGCCTACTCGTATCATTATCTGTTTGTGCTTTTCGGTAAATCTTTTGGTAGTGTTCTGTGATCGCATTTAAATCCCCGGTAACGGCTCGATTATTGGTCCTTCGATTGTTGGTATAGGTGTTATTACAGGCGTTCCTGGATCAGTTGTTGGTAACGGCAGTGGTAACTCGATAGTCGGTGTAGGTTTTACAGTTGTAGGTTCTGGTGTTGGGAACATTATAGTGCCGGGTGTAACTATTGGTAACGGTTCTTCTGTTGGGATGGGAACCAAAGTCATTGTAGGTATAGGTGGTGTTGGTTCTTCAGTAGGTGTCGGCGCTATAATTGTAGGCATGGGTAGAAGTGTGCCGGGACCAGTGCCTGTTACTGTTGGTAAAGGTGTTTCTGTGTCTATAGGAAGAAACGGCGTTTCTGTTTCTGTTGGTGTTACTTCGGGAGTTTCTTCTGGTGTGCCTCCAGTGACTTCCACTCTTACGTTCTTATCGCAGGCTGTTATCATAAGAGACATTAGGAGACTGAGGGTTATTAGGATTATTCCGATGGTGAGTATTCTTTTCATGATTCCTCCTTTTTGTTGAGAGCTGGCGGGGTTAAAACTTGCACTCACCCCAAGTAGGCTATGTGTCACGAGCACGAATCTCAATTAGAAAGAACCCGGCAAGTTCCTACCTACTGAGTTATACTCCCAGCTCTGTCTTAATACTTGTCTGTGACGACAAATCCTTTTAGTTTTGTTGGTGAGATGTAAAACATTCCGGGTACGTAGTCTGCGTAGTCTACTTCTCTTCTTTGTTCGTACACGAGAGAGAAGGTTCCGTCGTTTGTTCTATGTTCTACGAAGTAAACCATTTCATGTCTGAGTTTCCATTTCTTGTCATCCGGCACGAAGAGGTTTTCGTGGAGGATTTGTTCTGGGTCAAACTCTACGTAGGCCCCTCTGTCTCCGTGAACAATTCGAGTGAAGCCGTGGGATATTAACATTCCGGAGGTGAGATATATGTCTTCGTAAGAGTCTCCTTCATACTCGTAAATGTTTGGCATTGTGCTCCTTACAATCTTTACAGATCCAGTTGTCCCAGGCTTCTTTCTTTTCTTGGTATTCTTCTTCTGATATATCCCAACAGAGTGCAACCCCGCAGTCGTTACAGATTGGAGTATATGATCCGTCGAGAGTTGATGGTAAGATTGTTACGCCCATTTTCTTTTGGTGGGGATTACCAGGCGATTAGAATCTCTACGTCTGGGTAGGCGCGGTCGAATCGTCGACCTGGGTTCCCCATAATTATGTTCTGTAGAGGCCACTGATTAAGCAAGGGCCTTCTTTTAAAGCGCTACACGTTATTTCTTCTTGTTGGGTTGTGAATGTTATTTTTTGGGTTTTCTTGCAGCCTCTGTCTCCTGTCCAGGATAGACTGTACATAGGAGTACAAGCTGTTCCTCTGCCTTGGTGTTGTAGACTTAGTATTCTAAGTGGAATGAGTTCTTCTCTCATTAGTTCCATGGCTTTAATGAGATTGATTTCGTTACCTTGTACAGCTACTACGTGTGTAGATACTTTATAGCCCTTATCGTGTAGTTGTGTAGCTGTCCTGCAAGCTTTGTTGTTTACTATCTGGATTATATATTCGTCGATGAACCTACTGGTAAATTCGATTTGTCCGTTTGTTAGAAGTTGGGTGTGCGCACTGAAGTCTTTAGCTCGAGCTAGTAATCTACGTAGTCCTTTGTGTAGAGTAGGTTCTCCTCCTGACATTCGTACTACATTAACTGTGTCTCTGTGTTCGATAAGTTTTTTGTGTAAGATGTCTTCAGGTGTGTCAGGTCCTCCAGGATGAGAGACTGAGCTGCACCAGGGACATTCTAGTTGACACTTGTTCGTTATTTCAAGAGTGAGTTCTTTCATTTGTCTATGGTTCTAGTAAAATTAGTCCGTGGTCTGGGCAGATACATTCTATGATGCCCATGCGAGGGTTGTTGGAGAATCTAAGCATGGGAGAATTACATTCGGGACATTTATCTAGTAGTCCTGGATGTCTTCTATCAAAATCTTCCCACTTCTTTCTAGTGTTCGGGTTCTGTAGTGCTAGTTGATAAAGCGCAAAGGCCATACTATTTTACCGGTTCGGTAACGGTGGCGATTTCGTCTGCGAAGTATAGGAAGCGTGTGGCTAGGTTTCGATTCCAGGCTTCTTTTAGGTCCATAACTGTGTAGTCGCCTTTGTCTGTTCCGATCATCTGGAAGGTGTTCCAAGGTCCCATGTGGAAGTTGATTAAGTCTCTCTCTAGTGGAGTGAGCTCAATAAGAGACATGAGACGTTTGACTGAAAGGGTGCCGTGACCCTTGGGATGTTCTCTGTTCCATTTGAAGCCTCCGTTGTTATTAGGTATGTAGGCTCCTACTTTGCAGATGTCGTGGAGTATTGTAGATATTATGATTGTATCTGCTGGCACTTCTTCCAAGAGATTGGTAGCTTCCAAAAGCTCCGTGAAGTTCTTGCACACATTCAAGGAGTGCTCTGCGAGGCCTCCTTCGTAGTTGCCGTGGAATTTGGTAGAGGCTGGACATTTGAAGAAGTTTCTCGTGATGAGAAACTCTACCACGTCCTCCATTCCAGGACGGTCGACGCTCTTCAAGGCTTTTAAGATTTCTTGTTGTATATAGTCTGACATATTTCTCCTTCGTATATTTTGCGGCTGTATTTAATAACATTACACCTACGGTGAGAGCTATGAATTGTCTGATTATAGCTTCAGTCGTAAGCGTGTTTCTGTTTTCAGTTCGTAGGTTTGTTGTGTTTTTGTTTGTAGTTGTGTCCCACATGATTCACACTCGTAGTTTTCGAAGATAAAGACTATTAAGTGATTGGGGCGTCTAGGGTTTTGTCCTTGTTGAGCTTCAGCTTCGAAGCTTGTTTCCTTATAGGTCATGATTGCGTCTTGGCAGTGTTGACACATCATTCTTCTGAACCTTCTAGACTAACATCATCAATGAGGACGTCCGCATATTTTATTCTGTTGTCTTTATGTTTACGTATTCTAGCTACGGCAACAAGAGAAGAGATAGCTATGTTGTTACCCGTGGTTGCATTAAAGGATTTAGCAGCCTCTCTCTTAGCTCTGTAGCGGTCTTCTGCGGATACCGTGATTTCCCGTCCGAAGATTGTGACAGTCCATTTTTCCATACGTATTGGTTCTCCCTGTTGTAATTATTATAGCATATAGGAAGAAGAAAATCAATAGTCATCGTATTAAGGCTCATTGACTGGTTGTATAGGTTAGCTGTGATTTTTTAGTGGTCCTTTATAATATGACTATGGAAATGTCCAGATATATTGGGGATAATTATAATGTACCGAAAGACTAACGTTTTTCTAAATCTTACCGGAGGTTGTCTCGAATGTTGGTAGCGGTGCTGATCGGAATCATGATATCTATCGTTGTAGGTGTCAGCTTGATTCCCACCATCTTGACCACCATCGATGCACTGCCGACGGACACCCCCAGTGGACTGTCCGCGCTCGTTGACGTACTGCCGTATGTCTTCGTAGCCGTGATACTCCTGGGTGCCGTCGCATGGATTGGCGGCCAAGGCTAGAGGTTGGTTCCTCAAATATATTAGTGGTAGGGGCGCTTGGGCTGAATTTAGCTCGGCGCCTCTTCTACTATATGGCCCCGAAAAGATTTAGTATCGAATTGTAGGTCTGTTCAATATTCTTGTATATTATATATAAAAGATCCTTCCTTATATAAGGGGGTTAGGTTAAATGCCTGTACCGAGTGTGTTACCTAATATAGCTTCTATGTCGAGTGATATGGAAGGTCCTCCAAGATTTGTCTTCGGGCCTGGGACAACAAAGCCCAGCTTGCAAGAACTGTTGCCTGCTACGGGATATGAGCCTCCTGAACCTCCTCAGCAAGAGTTTCCCGCTACAGGATTGGACCCCTCAGATCCTTCAGATGCCTTTGAAAGGTTACGCGAGCAGAAGGCTGCGATGATTGCTTCTGGCCAAGAGCCCGAAACTAGAGCTAGTCAGCAGTTCATGTTGCACGGCACTCCGGCTGTTTCTTCGGAAATGGTAACGCCTCAAGCTAGCGATCCTTTTATGTCCATAAAACCAACTGCCCGGAGGACTAGAATTCCCCAACCCGCAGCTTCTCCTGGATTAATTGCTATGCCTGCTCTGGGGAGAGCGGCTCTGCCTCAAATGAGACTTGGAATGAGGAGGCCTCAAAGACAGAAGCCTGCAGGATTACGTATAAGGGCGAGGCAAATTTTTTAGAGGTTGTTTATCATGTCAGATATTCGCGACTTTGGAAAGAGTGGGGCGTTAACTCGCCGGGAGAAGGATATACTAAAGGCCGAGGGAAAGTATAATCCTTATTGGGATGATGTGCCTGATGCTCCTGACCCTGAACAAGATATGGTTGACGATATAGCGCAGCGGGTATTTATGGGGGAAAATGTTTACAACGCCGCGAATGCTGCATTTATTGAGGCTGGTTGGCCGAAGGGAGTGCCTCGTACTGCTATCTGGTCTAGAACTTTTGTTGAGAACAATTACGGCAGAATACAACAAGCTGTCGATAGAATGGGATAAGGGGTTGTCTGTAATGGCTGGATTAGATCCGAGAACTGGAATGAGTGACGTGCAGATGAAGAGAATGCTTGCAGCTTCTACAGGTGCAACGCTTACTGCTGGTCAGGTTGAGGAACTTGACGCGCGTTCTTCTAAAAGGCAGGGTGCAGGTTTTCAACGAAAACATAAAGCGCCTGGCAAGCCTGGATTGGGAGCGAAACCGAAGGCTCCAAAGGTTAAGCAGGTTACTCAGAGGAGGGTAGGTCCGACTGGTGCAAGAACTGGTAGGGAGAAGAAAATAGTTGGTCCTTCAGGTGTTGCTGAGGCTATGGCTGGACATATAAAAGGAAGTATGGGAAGGAAGGGTGTTAAGTCTAGCGCTGTCGCTTCAGGTGTCCCTTCTACAATAACCCCTCCTAAAGGAAATGGGTTTACTTCGGATAAGAAGAGAAAGAAAGGTGGGATTTTGATACAAGGTCGCACCTTTAAGTTTGTGTAGAGGTTGTCGGATATGACTACGGCATTAGAACAAGCAGTTGCTGCGGCTCAGGCTGCTGGTTTGGGAACTTCAGCTCAAGCTGTACAACAGGTAGCAACTCAAGCTGCGGCTACGGGTGTTACTCCAACTGTTGCGGCTCAGGCGATTAGTGCTGCAGAGCAACATGGGGGCACTCCGGAGCAGTGGGCCGCTTTTAGTAAGGTCGCTGCCGCTGAGACAGAGGCTGAGAAACAGAGGCTTACTCAAGAGTATGTTACTGCAGGTGTTATCTCAGGCACAACGGTTGCTCCTGTTAGAGGCGTTGCAGATGTTCAAGCCCCAGTATTGACTCAGTATCTAGAGGAGGCCTATAGGACGCCTGGAACGCGACTTACGTACTCTAACAAGTACGGGACTATGGTGCCGCAGTCGTATGTTGCTGCTATGGAGCAGTATGAGAGTCAGCAGCAGTTAATTGGTGGCGGTATTGCCATGCCTGGAGGTATACTGCCTGTAGATGCTGCACCCGCAGTTGTAGTTCAACCTTCTCCTGTAAGGGAGACGGGGTTAGAGACTGCTTCTAATGTTGAGTTGTGGGAAACTATTAGGGAGGCGGATACTAGTAAGCCAGAGTTTGCTCCTGCCGTTGCTGAGATGTCCAAAAGGCAGACACAGGCTGCTCAGCAGGTAGCTGCTGGTATTACTCCTGATCCTGGTGTAGTATCTTCTACTGTTGCAGCTATACAAGCCGGAGTAGTTCTTACTCCCCAACAAAAGGTTACTGACGCTACCGCTTTAGCTGAGATACGTGAAAGAGAGTCTATAGAGGTGGCTGCTGTTGAAGCCAGAGCGGAGCAGTTAGCTGCAGCTGTTGTTCCTGACAAGTTTACAGCTGAGAGTGGTGTTACTTATCACAAACCTGCGGGTGTTACTCATAGAGAATGGGCTGGGTTGGTGGCTTCTGGTGATGAGAGAGCTATGCAGGCTGTTATCGAGGGAAGAGAGATACCTGTTGCTCCTGTAGTCACTAGACCACCACTTGTTACGCCTACTCCTTCTGTGATTCCTGTTGGTACTAGACTGGGAGCGGCTGTAACTCCTCCGACTCTTACACAAGTAACCCCTGCTTTTTACGATTATGAGTTGGATGTAGCTGCTGGTAGAGTTGGACCTCCGACGCCTCTTCCTAAATCTACTACAACGGTTGAGATTGGCGGTACTCCTCTTGGTATGCTTTTAAGAGTACCTATGGAAGTTCCCGTTGAAGGTGCTGAAGTCGATCTCCCGGAGGGTTTTCGTGTAGGTGGTCAGGTAGTTGGTTACAAAGGAGAGGATATTTATCTTCCTCCCGGTTATGAAATAGAGGGTGATTGGGTTACAACTCCTGTCGGGGCTAAGATAAGAGCTAGTCAGGCTACTAACGTAATTCCTGTGCTTGAGGGCGAGGTTTCTCCTGTTGCTCCTGTTTCTCCTCTTACTGGCGGTTGGGGTCCTAAGGGTACATGGGCTACTCCAACTGGTCCTTCTTTAACACCTGTTAGTGAGTTAACGGCTACTCCTACTTTCTTTGGTTCTCGGGATAGAGGTGTAACAGGTTGGGTTGTTCCTTATAGACCTACACCTGGATACGAAGATGCGGCTATTCCTTACAGTCAAGCGGATATTATAGAGGCTCAAAGAGGTATTCTTCCTACTTTGGGTCAGGCTGAGGTTATTAGAGGAGCTTTGGAGGAGGAGAGATTAATAGCTGCAGGTGAGATGGATGCTATTCCTGCAAGGACAGAGCTTGTAGCTGTCTCGGGTATGCATGCCCCCGCAGAGGTTCCTGCCGAAGGAACTACTTGGGTGGCTGTTCCTAAGATGACGACTAAGGTGGAGCAAGCGGGTCAGTTTGTTGAGTTTGAGTGGGGCGGCGAGACTCAAAGATTGGATGTTACTGGTCTTGATAGAGATCAGATTTCCGCTTTACTTCCTACTAGAAGAGAGGTTGCTTACGGTGCTGAGGAGTTAGCTACTGCTTTGGGTATATCCTTAGACGAAGCCCAAGATAGAGTTGAATCTCAGTTGTCTGATATAGCTGAGGATGCTGGACGTAATTGGGATCAGGTTGCCGCTCAAGTTGCTCTTGAAGGCCAGACGATGGCTGTTAGTCGTGATGAGTTTATTAGGAATCAGGTTGAGGGTTGGGATCAGTCTTTTGATATTACAGTCAAGCCTGAGGAGTATTCTTACATCGATAGGGCTAAAGACGAAGTTATGATTCAGTCACCAGCTACTGGGGAGTGGGTGAGTCGTGATTATCTAAAACAGTTAACTTTCGGTCAGCCGGGTTGGGGTTTTCAGATGTTCGCTGAGCAAGGTATAGAACCTGTTGAGAGTGTTGTTCGGAGGACTGCTGCCGCTACTGCTGCTGATGCTTACAGGTTAACTGATGTTCTTCAAGATATGGTTGATGCCGGTTATGGTACTCAAGATGCCGAGGGTAATCTTGGTGGTGTGTCTCTTGGTGATGTGAGGGGGGCTTATCAAGAGGGTTTGATCTCTCTAGGAGATGCGCGAAAGCTTTTCGGTTCGTCTGTTGCTGACGGTGTTAATCTTCCTGGAGGAGTCATTCGAGAAGGCGAGCCAGAGTTTATGGGTTTGGAAGAGTGGGTCGAGACAGAGCCGGTGAGAGATCCTGATTACTATAGGGCTTTAGAGGAAGGTGAGAAGTCTGATTTCTGGGAACAGTCCGGTGCTCGTTTTACTGAAATAATGACTGGCGGCGAGGCTCGCACGGAGGCTTATGACTGGGATTCTATGATGAATGAGTACAGAAATCACATGTTCATCGTAGATGCTGTTAATAAGGGACAACAGGATGTTATAGACGAGGCTTACTCAGAGGGTTTGTTTGGAGAGCCTGGTGATCCTAGAGCGGAAGAGGCTTATGAGTCTTATACTATTGCAACTGAAAACAGGGAGCGATTGGAGTATAAGCCCTTTGAGGAACATAAAGAAGATTACTTTAAGGGTAGTGGTGTTTGGGATATTGGGAAGTATATGATTCCCGTTTACGGTACTGCTTTGACAATTAAGGAGAGAGGTTTAAAAAGCGGTTGGACGTATTTATCTATAGCAGGAGATATTCTTCTTGTTATACCTGTTGCCGGTGCAGTTGCTAGGGGAGTTGTTTCTCCTGGGATTGCTATGGGTGCTAGGACTACAGGAGTAGCTGGAGCTTTAGTGAGGAGCCCTGTGGGTAGGGTGGCTTATTCTGGTTACGGATTAGTCAGAGATGTACCTTTATTTCCTATTCAGATGGCTAGACAAGGTATGAGAGTTGTTACTGGTGCACAACCTTTAAAGGGAACTGTCACGGGAGCTGTTAGAGAGTTTGGGGCTTCTTTCAAGTACCCGTTTACACCTACTGGTTTTGTTGAGACTGTGAAAGCTCCTTGGAAAATAGCTACAGGTAGGGGTGTTTATGATCCTCACGCGGCTGCTTTGGCGAGAGAAGGTATTAAGGGAGCTGCTGCGTCGACTGCGATACAGACAGCCCCAACTACGAGAGCGCAAATTGGGAAGTTTTATCAAACACCCACGGTGCAAAGGGTAACGACTCCGGTGAGAGTTCCTGCTCAGTGGGCTAAGCAAAGGTTAACTGATGTTGGTCTTGCTACATATGCACCGTTTAGACCTTCTTGGGAGAAAGCTGCTCTAGGGGGTCAGCCCGCTACTGTTATGATGCGGCCTAGAGGAATTGATCCTCTTCGGACTGTTTCTGAAAGAGTTACAGGAATGGCTCCTTATGAAGTAACTCCTACTGGTACTGGTAGGGTTAGATATACGCTTGCAGAACCTACTCGACCTGGTGTTGATGTACCTTTAGAGCCTTCAGGCATGAGAGCAACCGTACCAGGTGCGGGTGTTGGTGAGCCTGTTTATATAGTCCCAGGGGAGGCTGCTCCTGTTACGCTAGCTCCTAGGGGAGCACCTATAACTCCTTCAAGGCCGATGGCTCAGGTTGCGTATGAGTATCCAGGACAGTTTAGACCTGCAGGTCCTGCTATTGATGTTGACCCGTTTGGATTAACACCTAAAGCACCTACTGGAGCTCCTCTTACAAGAGCTGCGGGTCAGGTTGTAGCTGGAATGGATATACCGTCTCCTCAGATTTATTATCCTGGGTATCGTTACGATCCCAAGGTTTGGGGTGCTCCTTCTTATGCTAGAACTGGTTATGTATCTCCTGTTGCTGAAAGACCTGCTATAGTTCGTCCTGTTGAGGTTGCTCCTAGTGTTCCTAGTAGGTTCGCCAGCTGGAGACAGACGCTTGCGGGTCTTCCCGGACAAGTAAGGGGTATAGGCCTTCCTAGCGTGCCTGGTTTACCCGGCGTTTCCAGTCTCGCGTTGCAGAGGGCCGGACTAGCAGCTATTACCACTTTCCCAGGAGTCGTTGCTGCTGCCCCGTTTGAAATGGTGGGGGTGTCTTCTGAGATAAGTCCCGCTGAGTTAAGTATGTTAGATAGAATGGTAGAGGCGGGGCGATTGACTCCTGAGCAGGCGCGGCGATATGTTGCTAGACCCGGTGTAACTGCAAGAGTTCCTGCGACCGTAACAGCTCCCAGCATCCCCACTGCAAGGGTTGCGCCTACAATGATTAGGGTGACTACGAGGCCGACAGTAGCTACAACTGAGGTTCCTACCGTCTACGATGTAATGCCTACAAGGGCTTATGAGCCGGCTGCCGCGAGGGTTGATATAGCGCCTACTGTAAGACCTGTACCAGTATTCGAGCCTCCTGTAGAGCCAGGAGTTCCTACAATTGCTGAGCCTGGGATTCCAGAGATTGCTCCCGTGGATGTAGTGCCTGGGATTACGGAAGTTACACCTATAGAGGTCCCGACGTTTATTCCGGAGACGATACCTACGGAGATACCAGAGACGATTCCGCAGGTAACTGTTGATTACCCTGATTACTACCCGAGGCCGCCAATTAGTGGCCCAGGTTTCGCTCCTGTTAGTACTCCACAAATTCCTTTGACGACTCCACCATTCCTGCCATTCTTACCTCTTGGCGCTGGAATAATGGGAGCCGGTGGAGGCGTTGCTGGTGGACGATTTACCCGGAGGATGGCGGGTGGTTATTGGAGAGTTCCTACACTTGCTGCCCACTTTAGAGATCCTTGGACTGGTAGAACAATTGAGCGGATTTTGGGTGGTGGTATTGCTGTTCCCTATGGTGCGAAAGAGTTAGGCAGAACTAAGGTGTCTAGGAAAAAGAAGAAGAAGGGAAAGAAGAAGAGGATTCCTACTGAAACTGCCGAGACTCTAATTGAGATATAGAGGTTGTTTGAAATGAACCGAGAATGTGCATTTTGTGGTAGGCAAGAAGGACCGTTTATGCCTTTGCCTGGATCACCTACAGATGAAGGCGGAGAAGTCCAAGATGTTACTTGTTACAGTTGTTACGAGGGGATAGTTGGTCCCTTGGAGGCTTGGCAGGAGAGAGGAGATGCCAGAGCTGTAGGTCCTTTAAGTTCGGAGTCTGAAGGCTTCTTCGTGCGCAACATGCTTAGAGAGGGAAGGTAATGCCTTGGTGGGCCATACGTTATACAAACACTGGCAGAGGTTTTATGGTTGATACTCCTTTCCGTTCTCAAGATAGGGCCGATCGACATTTAGAGAAGTATTACGGAGGAAATGGTGATACTTTTGAAACCGATTCTTGGGATCGTAAAGTAGCTGCTAGAGAGATCAGAGCGCAAATGGCTCAGCAGAATAATGCTGCTTGGGGGAAGAATTTTAAACATGGGAAAGCTTAGAGATCTTATTAAGGGTAAGAAGCAAGAGCTTCCTGTTAGCAAGTATGCTACCGCTGATGACGTCTCTGCTAGTACGTCAGAATTGAGGGCTGAGATAGAATCTCTTAATAAAAGATTGGAGGCTGTCCAGCGCGAGGGTGGACGTGAGAGACGCCAGAGGCAGATGGATGCTGTTACCTCAGTTCTGAAGAAGTCAGTGCCGAAGGGTATAAGAAACCCTGATGAGTCGATTCGTAACTTGGATTTGTATGTTGGGGGACCTTTAGCGCAGACGAGACTTTTTAAAAAGAAGAAGAGGTTGTTTTAGGTGCCTGTTATTGAAGTTATCCTAACTCCTGATGGTGAGGAGCGTTTAGATTCTTATAGCGAGAGGTTTGGGCCTTATAGCTGGTTTAAAAATGTTCCTTATGATTACGCCTTGCTTGACTCCGTTAGGGAGGCGGGTTTTCTACCGGAAACTTCTTATAAAGAGGTTCTGCGTTTGGAAGAGTTTGGTTTGATAGAGAGGGTTTGAAGATGGCCGTTGCTTTAGTTCCTGGCGACACAGTTAAGGTTGATAGTGGGAAGCATAAAAGTTCTTTGGGTGTTGTTATGGAAGTCGATATGAAGCCAGAGTCTACGGACGAGAGTTATCAAGTAGCTCTTTTAGAGAAGGGTACTCTCGTTTGGTTTCCGGATTGGCAGTTAACAGAAGTTAAGAAAAAGGATTTACCAGAGGAGTGGGAGTTTGTTCCAGGAATTGTAAAAGCACAGTTGTTAGGGGATATTACAGGTGAGCAGTATCGAGACGCCGTGCGAGAAAGAGTTGAGAGTACTCGAGAAGAAGTGGACGAAGAAGATTAGAGGTTGTTTACAGTGGCAGAGATGAAGGATGTTGTAAGAATATCTGAACGTTTCCAGAAGGTGGATCCTGGTTTTGTTTCTAAGCTAGTTAGGAGCAGTCTTGTTAGACAGGAGTTACCAGCTGATACTGTAAGTCAGTTGGAAACTTATGAGCATACAGGGTATTGGGATCCTGATATGCATGTTGTGTGGGAGAAGTTGTATGAAGAAGGCTATCAAGAGGCTGATTTGCCGGAGGCGACAGAGTTACCATCGGGAAGAGTAAGTGTTGCTTTAGAAAAGTTGCAGAAGTTAGGATTCGTGCGTCGCAAGCTTTTGGAGGTCCCTGGGGAGTATGTGGAAAGCTAAGATTTTAAACGTTTCGATACTAACTGTTTTAGTACTGACTCTGGTGTTATCGGGGTCGGCTTTTGCTATATCTAATCCAAACGACGTCTCGATTGAGAAGGTTTTTGTTTGGAATAATTTATGGGTGAATGGTGATTGGTTGTTTTATGTTGAGTATGATATAGATTATACTGTTACACCTACAGAGTCTGCGGAAGATACTTACTTGGTGGTTATTTATGACGAAAATGACAATCTTGTTGCCACCAATCCTCTAAACTATTATGATTATAATATCATTTCTGTGTATTTAACACCCTCACAAATATCTACGAAAGGTCTTGACTGGGATGAGTTGGATAATTATACAATAAAGGTGTCCGGCAATCCTGCTTATTTCGCTCCTCTAGTTGAATGTCCTGCCGCTAATTGTAATCAGGATACCTATGCTGTTGATGCTAACGCTGACGTTTATGATAACCCGATGGATTATAATAGATCTCTCCTTGGTGAGCTGATGCTTATAAGGGCGGGCGTAATTGAAGATGTATGGAGTATTGATCTTTTAACGGATAGTGGTAGATTAAACACCGCAGGTTCTTTGGCTTTTAAGACTGCTATACCTGGTATGGATCAGTTGACTCCTGAGTCTTTCGAGTCTTCTTTATCTGTAGCAGAAGTTCCTGATATAACTAAAGTGTCTTATCTTTATCCGAATGCTAGTGGTTCTGAGACTGCTATAGCATCACAGTTCCCAAATATTAACTCACACTACGATAAGGTGAATTGGACACGAAACATGCCTAATTCTCGAGGGGTAGCTGATAGCGGCTCGCCTACAGCTGTTGTTGATGCTACCTTCAATCAAGCAGATAATTTTTGGAATAGTGCAACTCTTACGATAACACAGACAGCAGATGGAGGGCCCCCACAAAATGAATCTGAGTATGTTTCTAGTTTTAATGGTACTACTGGAGAGTTTATATTATCAGGTACACTGTCGGCGGCGGTACAAGCGACTGATAGGTTTAGTTTGGACTATAGTGATACTTATGTATATACATCTAGCACTTCCTTACAAGCGGACCTCTATCACTTAGACTCTTTTAGTTTTGTTAGTGATTCAAGTCTAAAGAGTGTTACCGTTCATTTCAATTTACAGAGTAGTGATGATGGAGAAGTTTACGGTAGGCCTTTTATTAGTTTGTCTGGTCTAGAAACTGTTGGTGAGTGGCGAATGGCTGCTGGAGAGAATCAGAAACTACACGCGGCGGAGAAGATGGCAAGGCCTAGTGAAGATTCTACTTGGCGTACCTCTGATATAGAAGATTTGCAAGTCGGTATTGAGGTTTATTCTGGTGATGGAGTTAGTCAAGTTCGTATTGATAGAGTTTTCGTAGAGATTGTTTACACAGTACCGGATTGGACAGGCGCTTACGCGCGTGGTTTGAAAGACAATATGGGTAATCGTTTGACTCAGGCGATGAATGGTTTCGGTGAGTGGATAGGTGTTCCAGGTACCATTGTTGCTGGTATTGGTGCTTTTATTGTATATCTGCTATTAGCAGGCAGGATCTTTGTCGCTACAGGAAATGTGCAGGCTGCTATAGCTCTCTCGATTCCGTTTTTGCTTATAGGTTCTTATTTAGGAATGATACCTCTGTATGTCATCTTTGCGGTGGTATTCATTGTAATTCTACTCTTTGGTATAACGTTCATATTAGCGAGGCTATCCTAAATGCCTCACTGGCATTGTAAGAGCCTTGGAGATGATTGGGAGTTTCTTTCTCACGATCATAAAGGGGCACGAGTTCGACACGATCACACAAGTGAGGGATTACTTGGTTTTGGAAGAACTCGAATGACTTTTAGGAGAGATTTGAGTGAAAAAGAGAAGGAAAAAATCGGGGAGCAGAAAATCAACTGGGGGAGTATTAGGTAGTCTCGATTTCTTTAGCAGTTCTGCTAAGAGGAAGAAGGCCGGCAAGAACTTGCAGAAGAATTTAACTCGAATGAAGGGGAACATGAAGAGTTCTTGGGGGTAAGGCTATGAGCGTGCGGTTTTTAGCTATTCTTTTATTTTTCTGTCTCGTATTGTCGATTGTCTCAATTCCTGTAGTTAAAGCTAATTACGTTAATTGCGCTTTTAGTATGCCTATAACGGTTGAGAATGAGGGCTCGACTGATTTAACTAACGTTAGGGTACAGTTTGAGATCTCGCCTGCGTCTTTAGTCGATTTGGGTATGATGTTGTCGGATGCAGACGATACATATTTGCAGGACGGTTCTACAACACTTGATCATGTTGCTATGCAGTTAAGTGGAACACAAAATGTTACTTGGACTGGTTTGTTGTCTAGTATTAATGGTAATTCTCATAAAGAGATTACGCTTTGGATGGGTTTCCCAGCTGCAGGTACTCGTTCACAAGCTTGGTTAGGTGATGTAGATGATTATACTTGGGCTGCTGATTCTGCTACGCTTGATTTAACGGACGACTTCGAGCTTCGTACTACCATGACGTTGTTTGATGTTCCTAGTAGGGGTAGGCCTCTTATTAGTAAGAAGGGCAGTTATGAACTTTGGTTGAACCCGGCTAGTCCATCTTATGAGTTTAGTGTATGGACTGGTACTGGAGCAGCCACATCAGATGAGGTAGGGACTCCGAATTACAATGGTTACGATCAGGGTTTAACTTATACTTCCAATAGCGGTAGTGAGCCTTGGCAATTGGTTGCTGATTCGAGTGATAATACCTGGATAGGAATCCAATCAGGCTCACCTCCTGTAACTGTTTCGGGTCGGAGCTCTTTTGAAACTACTTTACCAGAAGGCTGCACAATAACGGTTGCAGCTGTAGATGTTACTTATAGAGTAGGTTTTGGAGGGAATTCTGGTACAGGTGTTGCTACCCCTTATGCATATTCACCTCAGCATGGGATATCTTGGGGAGGAACACAAGCTGTTCCGTCGGCTATGACTACTTATAGCGATGCTATACCTTTTCCAGGTGGTAGTGATGTTCAGGCTGGAATCTTGCTTGAGTGGAGATCCGGCTCGCCTGTTCTTTGTTCAAGACTTTGGTTAGACACTGATGTGTTGAATCCAGGATCAAAGTCAACTGTCGCTGTTGCAGCTGCTACCGGAACTGAAGAGACTGTACTTGGTTGGTTTGATGGTTCTAACATCTTTATACAAGCGGCTGCTGGCCAGAGTGTTGGAACTCCTACTGGTGCTTTATGTTTTGTAAACGAAGATCCAGTATATGCTTTAATGGTTGCTGGTAAGTTTAATGATGTGAGTATATCGACGCCCTAGGGAGTTTTGTTATGCTTAATAGTGTAAGAATATTTTTAGTACTATTCTTTCTGTTATCTCTAGCTATACCTTTGTTAATACCTTCAGTTGTGCTTGCTGCAGATCAGGGTATTACTTTAGGTAGTATAGCTACTGATGATAAAAATCCACAAGTGTTTCATATTGATGGGGATGTATACGGAGCGGCGTCATGTGATTGTAATGATCCTCTGTATGTTAAGACCTTCAGCGTTTCTAATACAGGAACCTTTACAGCTATTGATTCATGGTCGTACAACGTAAATGGTTGCGATTTAACTGCCGGAGTTTTTGTTAACGGTTCAAGTGATATATGGGCATTTGCTTTTAATGATCATGATGCTACTTACGGAAAAGTTTTTACTTTAAATATCTCTGATGGTGGTGCAATATCACAAGCAAACGATAATTTTTTAGATTCGGATAGATTCACAACTGCGTGGCATGAATCGGAAGATAATAATTTATTTTTCATAGAAAATTCTAGCGATTGGTACGGAGTATCATGGGTTGACATTTCAGCGTCTCAAGATTTAAGATATTCAACTTTAAAAATAACCTCTGCTGGAGATGTACAAACTGTTACCTCTGTAGCTAGTACAGGTAAAACTAATACTTATGGAGCTTACACTGAATATTTTGGACATAATCAATGGGTTACAGCATGGAATAATTCAACAGGAACTGCTCATACAGGGCTCACTTCTGTATATATAAATACATCAGGAGTTATAAGTATTGAACAAAATAAAACTATACTCTCTGATGCTACTATATCTATTGGTTCAGTATCAAAACCTGCTGTGGTATCTAACTTAACTGATTATCCAAAAATAGGAGCTTATACACATGAAATAGATACAGGTAATGCACAAATAGAAACGTTTAATCTTGTAGCTAGCGGAACTATTACATCAGTTGATTCTTATAAATTTATTACTGATGGCAAAGCAGATAGACTTTATAGATTTGGTGAAGTAGCTAAACCTTATTTTTTGTCAATTATTTCTGATTCTGCTTTAGGTTCTTATTTACAGTTATTGCGTATTCCTACTGATGGAAGTGTGGGTATTGGTACAAAAGTAGGAACTGCATGGGCTTCTGGGGGGGATATAGGTGCTGGTGGTATGCCATCAATGATAGTTTATGGAGATGGCTCATATTATTCTAACTTATGGGGTAAATATTCACCTGGCACTATATATTTAACTCAAAGTTATGTACCCCCAATACTAACAACGGATAGTATAACGGGTGTAACGTCAACGAGTGCAGTTGCCGGAGGTACCATAACGGATTTGGGTGCATCAGCTCCCACGGTTCGTGGCTTTTGTTGGAATACTACTGGATTTCCTACAGTAGCTGGTAGTAAGACTGCAGAAGCAGGTAGTTGGGGTACTGGTTCCTTTACAGGATCCTTAAGTGGTTTGTCTACTGGTACTATTTACTATGTTAGGTCTTATGCTACAAATCCTTCGGGGACTGGTTATGGTGCTGATTATAAGTTTTTTACATTGGTTGCTTATAATACTAAGGTAGCTAATTGGGATTTCTATGCTGAGGATATTACTTTTGGGAGTATTAAGATAGAAGATCAGTCTGTTAACGGGAATGATCTTTTTTGTCTCTTAGGAGCTATGAATTCGAATTTGTCGGTAGTTGAGGGAGCAATTACACAAAGTACCTCCTACAAGTCTTCTGGTATTGGTGAGTACGAGTTTGAAGATATGTTTGGGCCAGTTAGTCAGTCTGATAAAATGTATCAAGAGGGACAAGGGGAGAATTTACCTGTTTATGAGTTAGTTTCTGAGGCTTCGGAGGATATGGGTTGGGGAAGTAATCAGTTGTATGCTTTTGTAATGGTTGCAACGGCTATCGGATTTGGCGTAGGTGTTGTGATTGCGACCGGTAGTTCTCTTTTAGGAGGGGCGGCTTGTGCTATCTTGTTATTCGCTGCTGCTGGTACTGGAGTACTTCCTCTTTGGATATTCTTAGTCTACCTACTCGCGGGTAGTCTTTACTTATGGGTTAGTAGGAGTACTTAGGAGGTGAGATAGATGCTTCCAGCAAAATATGTTGCGTTCTTGATTTTTGTGTGGCTTGGCGGTAGTATGCTGGGTGCTGTAATGGAGGGTGCTTACCTCGGAGAGGGAGAGGGAGGTGTGTTAAACCAAATAGCTTTCTGGCAAACCATTTCGGAGGAACAGGATTGGGGGTTCTGGGAGGTTATAGGATCTGTGCCTGGCTTCTTCCAGGGTATGTTTGATATGTTAACTCTAAAGTTTGCATTTATTCAAGGTACAGATTGGGAGCTTTATCGGTGGTTTGTTATTGCTCCGTTTGTAGGATTGTTTGTATACGGAGCTATAATGACTCTTGCTGGAATATTTAGTAGGAATGTGAGTTAACGATGGAGGAAGAACCCATTGAATTCATACATCACAAACTTCCGCAAGATGATTGGCTTCGTACTTTTGGTGATTGAGGGTTTGGAGTTAACAACGGTTCGTTGTTTGATTGGGAGGATGTTCTTTTCATAGCTTTTTTAGTTTCGTTGTGGATTGTTCTTAATTGGATTGTATTTTATAAAAGAGAGAGGTGATGTTTATTATGAGATATAACTTATTCATTGTTTAAGTAGGTTGTTTTTAATTTAGGAGGAGGTTGTATGGTTGCCGCAAGTGGAATGTTGTTCATGTTAGCATGCTTTATGCTAGCACCGGTTGCTGTGTACGCTCTTACAAAGGCGAGGACAATCGGTAAGATGGGTTGTTTCTTTCTCGAGAAGGATAAGTCAATAACTTTTAAGCTTTACAAGGTTGAGGGGCCTTACGTTCAAGTTGAGGATGAGAAATATGGGGTGTCACCTAGTAGAATAAGGTTTATGGGTTTCCCTTTAGGGTGGCCGAAGCTTTTTCAGCAGGTGATTCCTTGTAGTATGTATCAGAGGGAGGATTTTCAGCCGTTGGATTTGAATGAGCCCACTGATTGGGTTAACTTAGTGGGTAGCAAGGATTCCGCTGTTGAGATGAGCGCTATTTTGGAACCTAGATGGTTAGCACAGATTGTTAGAGGTACTCGTGAGGGTGCTTCTATTGAAGATAACAGGGTAAAGAAATGGTTGCCGGCTGTAACTTTAGGGATTGTAGTAGCGATCCTGGTTTTCATGTTTTACCTTATTACAAAGTTGAATGGTATGGGGGCAGAGATTGGCCATTTGGAAGATTTAGTTAAGGGTATGTAGTAGGAGTACTTGCTATGAATAGTTCTTTTACAGTAATAGCTGCTATATTTATCGTTATAGTCATCGTTCTCGGTGCTCTCATCTTTTATGGTGAGGAGTCTGGAGGTGGAGGGTCAACTCTCGAGTCGTTTCTGGATTTGACTGATACTCCAGGTTCTTATACTGGCTCTAGTGATTATGTAGTAGCTGTTAACGCCACTTCCACGGGTTTAACCTTTGTTAATTCTGGGTCGGGAGGTCTTCAGCTTACTTGGTTTAAGTATATATCGGATAGCGGATCCGTAGAGGCTACTGCTGTAGAAGATGTACTGAATGTTTTAGGTGGTACTAACATTGCTACTGCTATAAGCGGTAAGACTCTTGATATCTCTTTTGACATTACTTCCAGTGTTGAAATGAGTGGGCAAGATTTGAATGCTGTGGATTCGTTATTAGGGAATGCTACTTATGTAAGAGTGGGTACTGGTACTACGAGTCACGGGTTGTCTGATGCTGACGATTTTCTGGTGTCTGATGAGTTAGAGGTTAATGCTGTAGCTTGGCTAGATGGTGGCGTACAAGTTACAGGCATTTCAGCCTTTGACGGTAATATGACCGTTATTGGTGATATAGGGCTTACTGGTGGTCTTACTTCTACGAACAGTATTTCGGCCCCAGCCTTTATCGGTGCATCGTTGTGGAATCTTACAGATACGGATACAGGTACTAATAACGCCAGTGCAGGTGTGAATGAAGTACTTACCTTTGATGGTACAGATTGGGGCCCGGCAGTCCCATCTGTGGCTGCAGAAGATGTCTCGATTGTTGATACATATAGTTACTATAATCCTGGTACTAATGTGGAAGCGGCTTTAGACCTTTTAGCCCAGAATAGTCAGGAAACATTGTCACCATCAGGGTTTCCTAACACAACAGATTCTACCTTCAGCTTTGATGATGCCTCTCGTACTTTTTCTATAACTCCTGTTAGTGGAACATTTAGTTATTATATAGATGGATTTAGATATGTTGTAAGTGGTACGGACTCTGTTGCTATTACTGATGATGAAGGTCTTCACGTTATTTACTATGATGGAGGTACTCTTACAGCAGTATACAATCCTAATCATGACCAGCTTGAGAATGCTATTCTGAGCACAGCTTTAGTTGCCTACGTTTATTGGGATGATGATAATAATACAAATAGATTGATGGAGGAACGTCACGGCATAGTTATGTCTCCTTGGACGCACTTGTGGATTCATGAGTCTACTGGTACAACTTATGCATATGGTTTAGCTCTTAGTGATATTCAGGCAGACCAGAGTGGTGATGTAAACTCTCATGCTCAATTTGGAGTTGAGGCTGGAGAGATCTATGATGAGGATCTTAGACATAATTTAACTGCAGTAGGTTCTGCATCTGGGCTTGAAATCTATTATAGGAATACAGGCTTGGATGGTATGCGATGGGCTACTAATGCTGGGTATTCAGTTCTTACCACAGGAACTGGACGCCTAGCATGGGACAATGGAGGTACTCTTACAGAAGTGGCTAATGGTGACTTCGTTTTGTGTCACGTGTTTGCTACTAATAACGTGGAGTTGAAACCTATAGTCTTAGTAGGCCAGTCTACTTATGGGAATGTAATATCTGCGAGGCAAGGTGCTGAGGTTGAGATAAATAACATAATAATAGATGAAATTATATCTCCTGAGATGCACCCTATAGCCTCAGTTATTTTCCAAACTAGGGATTCTTACGGTAACGCTGTTAAGGCCCGAATTCGTACTACAGATGAAGGTGCTGATTATGTAGACTGGAGGACTGCTAAGTTAACCCCTGGCGTTGGGGCGCAAGACCACGGTGCCTTATCGGGATTACAGGATAATGACCATTCTCAGTATGAGGCCTTTAATAAAGTAATTGCAGATAGTGGTAGCGCTACTGCAGATGACAATCCAGACACCCTTACCATTAGTGGAGGTACTAATGTTGCGACTAGTATAACAGGTGATACTTTGACTATTAGTTATACAGGTGCTGGTGCTAGTGGAACACCTACACTTGGAGAAGTAATGGAGCAAGGTAATACTGTTTCTACTACACTAGATATGAATAGTTTTGGTATTGCAAATGCTTCTACTATAGCAGCCTTTACTTTAGATGGTAAGTTAACAGGCGGTGCTCAGGAAATAGAAGGCAGTAATTTTGACATAAATGGTGGTGATGTGTCTGCTCTCACAGTATCAGGGGGACTTACTTGGAATGCTGCTCAAGACTTTAATAACCAGAATCTCACTAATGTGGATATAAATTCTGGTAGTTTAGATGGGGTTATAATAGGGGCGAATAACCCCGGTTCCGCCGCGTTTACTACAGCGTATATTACAGATGGTATTTTTGGTGCAGTAGTTACGGATACTTTCAGTCTTTCTGGTACTACTACTATTACTGTTAATGGCAATGTGATTGCTTTTCCTAGTGAAAGTGGTACTGTAGCTTTGACTGGTAAGTTTGATGTAGACGATTTCGATATAACAGGACCTGGGAGTGTTTCGCTAGCAGATACCAGTTACAGTATCGTACTTACCCCTGGAGGTGCAATCATTCCTACAAGTGGCGGTCCTACACAGGCCATGACTGATGGAACTAATCATAGTTACTATACTCTAAGCTTTGCTTCGGGTACGTTGTCCAAGTGTTATTGGGATTTTGAAATTCCTCTTACTTATACGGGTGGTAATATAACACCTACTATATCATGGACAGGTACTCCTACTACAGGTGATGTGGTTTGGTGGGCTAGTACAGTGGGAGTTGCTGATAGTGAACAGTATGACGTCGCTTTGGGTGGAACTGTTTCAGTTACCACTACAATAGATAGTACTACTAATGATGTAAATACTTCCACGTTCAGTGCCTTCGATCCTGGGTGGGATGCTGGAGATATAGTTGTATGGCAGTTTGCTAGGAGTAGTAGTACTAGTATGACTGGTGACGCTCATATGATAATGGCCGAGATAAGTTGGCCTTCTGAGAGATAAGGTGATGGGAATGAAATTTAGAATACTTTACTTACTACTTACACTTGCTTTAATATTAGGCGGTTTGCCTATAGGTAGTGTCACGGCGAATACCTCTGACTTAGTTCTCGAACGAGATTATGGAGAGGGTATTGATGATGATATTATAGGCGTAGATATGAGCCTGGCCTGTTCTAAGGTGTATAGAAACACAAAAACAGGTGAGAAGGTAATGGTTATAGACCAGTTACCTCATGTGGATGCTCGTAATAGTCTTATAGAACCTGAGTGGCTTGATTATGGTAGTTATTTTAGTTCTAAGCAGAATACTTTCATATGTATAGTTGACGACAATTTAACTACTATCGTAGTCGAGAATGATCAGGGTAATGGTTTGAATAATGGTGATACACTACAGTATAGCCCTCAAATGTTTTTAGGTGGGCGTGAAGTTTTTCCTAAAAGTGTTGCGCCTAAACTATTGGATGTTGATTCTATAAATTCTTATTATTCCAGTAATGTACTGGTATGGGATTACAAATACTGTAGTAGATACCTTCGTCTTATTGAAGGTAAGATACAAGGGTATTGGGAGTTTACAGAGTCTCCAGGGGAAGATGTAACCTTTGTTTATAATCAGGAAGGGGATTTTAATCTGATTCTTGGTACTTTTGCCAGAGGGTTGGATAGAGAATTTATTCCTATAGAGGACCTTGAAAGTCTTCTAGAGGAGTTTGGCACTGTTAGAATAAGTGATAGCGCTACATTTTATCCCGATGCTCATCCAGAGAGTGCTAGTGTAGATGGCAGTACATTAAGATGGGATGTAACTGAGAATTGGGCTACTATTAGGGCTGGAGCCGGTACTCATGTTTATGATGATTGGACTAGCGCTCAAATTCAGTTTAATTCTAGAACGGGTAGTGATTGGAAGGGTATATATAGAGAGATAGAGCTATTTGATACTAGCTCTTTACCGGATGATGCGAATATTAGTGCAGCTACTCTGTCGATTTATGGCACTAGTAAGCAGGATGCTCTTAGTTTAAGTGCGAATTTTGCTTTAAATGTCTACACTTCAAATCCGGCTAGTAACACTGCGTTGGTGACTGCTGATCATGTAACTTATGGGACGACTGAGTTAGCTACTTCGATTAGTTACGGTTCCTATAACACGTCGGGATTTAATAACTTTACTTTAAATAGCACAGGCTTAGCAAAAATTAGTACAACAAGTGTTTCGGAGTTTGGTATAAGGGAAGCCTATTACGATGCTGCAGGGAATACACCTTCTTCAGGTGCCGATAATGAATCTACGGCTTGCGTCTTTTACACCACAGATCAGGGAGGAGCTACAAGACCTAAATTAGAGGTTACATACACGGAGGAAGTTAAGGCTACTTACTATCCTAGTGCAGATGGTAGAGTTACTAGATATATTCCCGCGGCGGGCCAGTCTTGGACTACTGTAGTAGAAAGTGCAGGTACTCACTCTAATGCTACAAATGCAAATGATTACGCAGGATTCAATAAGGATGCAGGTGGTACAGCTGAGTATCAGCAGAATTCTAGAACTGTCTTCATGTTTGATACTTCGGATTTACCTAGTAATGCAATTGTTATATCTGGCACATTTTCTTTATACGGACACTCAGTAGTTGATGAGCACGCTGGGTATACTGCTAGTTGGAATGTATACTCTTGCAGTCCTGGGACACATACAGCAGTACAAGCCTCAGACTATAACGTGGCTAATTGGGGGAGTACAGCATTATCAGATAATTCAATAACTAGTAGTAGTATTAACACTGCAGGGTATAACCATTGGGTTCTTAATGCTAGTGGCTTAGCCGAGGTAGATGTGGGTGGTTGGACAGACCTTGGAATACGGATGGTGGGTGATGCGTCTGTTACAGATCCGAATTTGGTTGCAGATGGTGCTGAGTATTTCTACGCTTATATGGTAGAGCAAGGAGGATCTTACAGACCTGTATTAAAGATTACCTACGAAATATCAGAACCAGAGCCGGGGGGGCCTCCAGGTAGAAGTAATAGTTTGATAAGTCCTTTTGGTGGTCCTGGTGGAATGTTCTTTTAAAAAAAAAAGTGTATGGAGGGGGAGGTTTTATGTTGAAAAGTCTATTTAACAATAAGCGGTTTATAGGTATTGCTTTTGTTGTTGGTCTCGTCACTTTAGGAGGATTTTTAATTTTTACGGATAAGGAGTCGGGGTCCGAGGTTGTTGAAATTCCTGTAACTGTTCCTTCTAATGAGGTTGACTGGAAAAAGATTGGCGACCGGAATGGTGATGGTGAGCTCGACGTTTTGGATATGATTCTTTACGTTCAAAGCAAGTCGACGTAGTAAGGAGGTGACGTTTTGAATTTGGTTCTTTATTTAGCAGCTACGACCGCTGGTTTATTTGGCTTCTTTTTCTTTGCCGAGCATACGAGTACACATTCAAGTTTTGTATACTTGCAATATACTTGTTTGCTATTAGCTTTCTGGATGTTGATCGTTGCTATTAAAGAGTATACGAGTGGTCGACCTGCTAAGCAAAGCTATAGAGACAAGTCAAATGCTAGACGACAGTCTTGGTTGGATCAGAAGTCTGAGAGGCGCGCTCGTAGGAGGTTTTAATGGCTTCTTATTTTATTACAACAGGTTCACCTATGGCTGCTGTGTCTTTTCATGACTTTTTGAGAGATAGGGGTTTTAACGCTCATGGGCCAGACTTAGCTCAGACGGGTTCTTTTGTTGTGCTCGGTACTAGTAAGTCTAAGTTGGAAATGATGGCGCGAGAGGCTAAGAGGTCGGGAGTTCTTGAGCCGCCTTTCTCTATTCGTGTAAAGGAGTTGAATCAGGGCCAGATATTATTAAGATCTTAAAAAGGGAGGTTGTAAATGTCTAGTAGGTCTAGTGGAGCTATCGGTGGCATAGTCTCAATGGGAGGGGGTGGTGAAGAAACTGCTTTAATTGACAGTTACTTTGAGACTCGTAAGATGGCTAGGCTGAAGCAGTTAACGGAGATTACTCCTGAATTAATGTTTCCATTGACTGTGGCAGGTGTTATTCAAAAGCGGTATAAGTCTCCAATAATTGAGAGCATGTTAAGGGAGCTGTACACTCTTGAGGTTAGTAAAGACAGAAAGGGACGTGATGAATATGCAGAAGTTGCTCTTGCTGTCAGAAGGGGTATGGATGTAGGAGAGGACTAATGATAATTACACTGGAGGGGATACAGGGTGCAGGTAAGTCTATCTCCGCATGCGCTCTCTTACATAATGACTATTTTCATCACGATCGTAGGATAATCGCTAACACTACACTCAATTTTGAGTATACTCATTTCGACTTAGCTTACTTCTTAAAGCATATTGAAGACGACGAGCTTACCAACTGTGATATATGGCTAGATGAGATGTACCAGCTACTTGATAGTCGAAATTCCGTTGGTAAAATAAACAAGCTTTTGACTTACTTTGTTGTACAAACTAGGAAAAGAAATGTGGATCTTTATGTTTGTACTCATCATATTGATCACGTTGATAAACGACTACGCAGGGCTGTAGACATCAGAGGCACTTGTAAGTTTACTCTTGAAGAGCCTTGTAAACGTTGTGGTGGAACTGGTGAGTTTAAGGGCGACGTAACCTATGATGCTTGGGAAAAGAGAATGCCTCCTAATACTTGTGGTCGTTGCTTTGGCGAGGGCAAGACTGGCTTCTCACAGGTAACGTTCTTTAACAGAAGAGCTTCCAGAAGCTGGCAACGTGTTCGCAAGATAATTGTTCCCGCAGCTATGTATTGGAATCTTTATGATACAGAGGAGAGAATAGCTCTAACATCCAAGCAAAAGTCGGTTAGTCTCGAAGACGTTATGTAGACATAGGAGGAAGAGTAGATGTCTGTAGAGAGAATGTGGAAAATTATGAAGTTGGGGAAAAAGAAAGCAGGTAGTATCGTTATGGGCGATAGAGATCCTCTACTCGATTATCTCTATTCGGCTCATGGACACACAGCAACGGAAAGCGAGCTTTTAGCTACTTCCGGTTATACTCGAGGTGTGTTGTTGAGTGAGATGCGTAAGCTTGAGAGAGCAGGACTTGTCCAAGAGCTTACAGGAGGTAGAGTCTAATGGGAGTGTTAGACGGGAAAAAGAGATCAGAGGACCAACTGTATGAGGAAGCCGCCAGACTTGAGATTGAGGAAGAGGTTACTTCCAGAGAGGAAACGATAGCCCAGAGGGAGGCTGTTATCAAGCAGTTGAAGAAGCAGTATGGTCCGAATTGGATGAGGGATTTGGGTCTCAATAGATTAACTGACTTAGGCACTTTGAGATCTTTTCTTACTGCTGCCAAGGGAAGCATGAAGCAAGCTGGTGTGATGACTCACAACCCCGCTTTGAGTCCTTTGCCAATGAAGAGAACGAAACTATAAAGGGGTTGTTTTAAATTTAAAGGAGGTTGTATGTATACGCACGAGACTACAAAGGTGGATTGGAGTCTCTTAACTCGAAGGGAGTTGCAGGTTTGTTACTGGATTGCTAGAGGTTATAGAAATTCTGCTATATCGGAAAAACTCTTTTTGGAGCTGAACTCAGCTGAGAGACATATAAATGCGATTTACAATAAAACAAGACTGGCGCCTGATAAAGAGAGTGATCATAATCCCCGAGCCGCTTTGGTTTGGTTACTTATGAGAGACGGAATTGTAGATCGCTTGCAGGAGGACGGTACTCTTGATACCAGTATTAAGAACTCTTTTCACTTAACAAAGAAAGAGCGCTTAATGGCTGACCTGTTTGCTTTGGGACACTCGCATCAGAGGGTGGCTGGTATTTTGGGAATGTCTACAACAACTGTTTGGTGGAATTACCAAATAATATTACTGAAGTGTGGTATAAACGGACAGTTTGGGCGTGACTGGCGTTCCAAGAGAGAGGCTTTGGTTACTGTCTTGAATAGCGAATAAGTCAGAGCTATTAATTGACTCAGAAGGAGGGGGGTGATATATGGTTAACAAGCGAAGGCTAAGTGTTATTGCCGGGGCAGTCACTGTAGCAGTTGGTCTTGTAGGTCTCTTTATTCGTTTAAAAAGAAATAAGAAAGAGATTACTGCAAAGGACTTGTAGAGTTTATAGTATAGGAGGATTTTAATGATTGCAGCTGTTGTGGGTCATGATTACTCGGGTGCAAGGGAGTACCTAGCCTACTTGGCTAAAGAAGAGATGGACGGTGGTAGAACACTTTACTACGCTGGGGCACAAGATGAGTTTGCTTTTGAAGGCTCCGAGATTTTCGATGCGGATGTGTTAGTGGAGGTACTTGAAGGGGATGGAATATGTAATTCGTGTGTCTGCTTGAATAGAGCGTACGCATTCTTTGACTCCAGGAACGTGATGGGTAAGCTCAATAAGTTGTTTACTTATTTTACAGTTACTTCCCGGACTCGTGATAATATCGTGCTAATAGGTGCGAACGAGTTTTATCACATAGATAAGAGGATTCGGCGTTCTTGTGATGTCCTTATTGAGTGTAGATTGGGTATAAAACCTTTTACGTCTGTAATTGATGCGCATGAAAGAAGATTCAGTAGAAGGAAAACCTTTGTTGTAGATCTTACAGAACAGAGGAAACTTCTTAAGGTTAGTTTAATGCCCGAGGAAGGAAGCGATACCGAAACACCTTTTGTCGAACAGTTAAAGGGTTTGCAGATTTAGTTTCAGTTGTATTCAAGTATAGTATAGGAGGAGATTAGTGGGAAAGAAATTAGTAATTGTTGGTGGAGTTCTTCTTGCATTCTGGCTTATGTCTCAAGTAATGTGTTAGGGTGGTGATGTGTGAGATACTGGAGAGAGATTTTATTCTTTAGTGTTATTTTTGTTTATTACCTTTTTGGCTTAACAACTGACATGACATGGATGAACTTAGGTTCAGACATGTTTAGTTACGTAGGTTCTGCTGAGTATATGGAACCGGCTATTCTCGCTGGTTACCCGATGTGGATGATAATAGCGTGGCCTTTCGTTCACATGCCAGGCAATCCTTATTGGTGGGGCGCTGTCCTCAGTGCTTTGTGTTCCTTGGGTGTATGTATATTTATATTCCTTTCTGTTAGACACTTTACACCAAATAAGTGGGCTCCTTATGTTGGAGCTCTTGTTTATGCAGGTTCCTTCATAGCTTGGACTCAAAGTACGATCCCGGAAGTATATACCCCTACGTTACTAGTAATGATAGGCGGTACCTATTTCGTTTTGAAGCATCGCTTTTACTGGGCCACATTTGTGTTTGCTTTGGGTTTAGGTCTTCATCCAATTGTCACGTTTGCTATTATACCCTGTATGGTTTACGTCTTCTTCCATAAGAATAAGGATTGGAAGTACGTTCTCAAATTGTCAGCTTTTGGTTCATTAGGGTTCTTAGCTTATCTTCAGATGGTCTTTTCTGATAGCAGTGCAGACAACGGCTTAGCAGAATCGGGAATGACTGTCTTTGATATACTACAAATAGTAGGAGCTTTACCTGTTGTTCCTTTTAGCAGCACGCTTGATAGATGGTATGAGTTTGCTCTTGTTGGCGGGCTCAGTTTCGGTTTTACTATACCTCTGTATCTGTACTTGAAGAGGAGTAAGGAGGTGTATTTAGTTTCTTCAATCTGTCTAGCAGTGTTGGGTCTTTATATGTTCTCGCTACTTCCTCAATGGGTGACTTATCTCACGTTCGTTTCAGCATTTGCTGCAGTCCTCGCGGGTTGGGGATTTAGTCGAGTTCCCTATAAGTGGGCGACCCCGATATTCTTGTTGATACCGATAGTGTTAATGGCTAATAACGTTATCACTTACGATCTCGACAGAAATGTTGACGAAGACCCAACTACTGCTAGACAGTTTTACCATATCCTTGATGAAGTACAGGATGGTAGTATTATTATTACAAGTGCTTGGGCTCATCCGGGATTGATAACAGAGTACCATAACTTAAAAGAAGATAACGACATAGCTTTAATGCGTTATGCTAAGGTTTATTGGGATGATCGTTATGCTACTTATATTGAGAACTTGGAAAAAGAAGGTGTAGTAGTTCCTGCGGTTTTCGAAGAGGCTGATCAACCAAAGATGAATGAAAACTTTGAGGAGTGGTGTCACCTTGTTGCCGCGTTAAATTCTGATAGGAGGGTTTATGTTGCGTACATGGAGCGAGAGGATCCGATGTTTTTTGATCTTACTGATGCCAGTACTTACAGTAATAGTCTTAACTCTTGCTGGGACAGAGAGTCGACGTCTGTTGAGAGGTGATTTCGAGTGGGATGAGTGGTTGTGGACTACTTATTCTAATAAGACGTGGTTGTGGCTCTTTGCGATATCAGTGATCGGTGGTTGCTTGGGTTACATAGGTTGGAAACTGAGTAGAAGAGCGAGGAGGAGTCTTACAAGTGGAAAAGAATCAGGGTAAGATGTTATTTGGCAGGAAGGTTGACTTTCTTTTATTGTATATGATAATTGGTTTCGTCTTTCTGTCTTTTAGAGGAATGCCTTGGGGAACGGGTTCGTCCACTGTATTGGCTTTTATGCTCTTCTTTGCAGGAGTATTCGGAACACTATGGTTTAAGAGGAAGGAGCTGTCCTTTGGTCCAAAGGTAGTTTATATACCGTTACTCTTAATCGTGGCTTCATCTTTTATGTGGATTTTTCTAGACGATGATTTGAGTATTGGTATATTTTACTTCGTCACACTTACTTTTATGTTCTTACTTTATCTAGCTTCGATGCGCAAGGGATATAACTTAACCTGGTTTGCTGTTCCTATAATTATGATTCTCAGTGCAAGTGTAATGTGGGATGGTGTTAACAGACTACTTGAGCATGAGGCTTTTATAGCGAGGGCAACCGGTTTTTCTGAGAACACCGATCAGGTAGCTTCTATACTTGTAGTTTGTATTTTTCTATTGGGAGGTAGGTGGAAGTGGTTAGCGTTTCCTGCTATGATAACAATACTCTTTACGGGTTCGTACTGGGCCTTAATGGCCTTAGTGGGTTGTGGCTTTATTGCTTTAGTGAAGAAAGAAGTAAATTTAAGCAAGAAGTTCTTAACAACCCTCGGATGTTTTGTTTTACTCCTAGTCGTGGTTGTTGCTTCCTCAACTAGTATACAAGAGAGAGTTTGGCAAGTGAATCAGGTTCAGGATGCTTGGGAAAAGGGTAGCTTGAGGGGAGCACAGTCCTTGAATACGAGGCTTGATGCTAATGGAGAGGCTTTACGGAACTTTAGTTTCGTGGGACACGGATTGGATTTGGAAAAAGATGAAGATGGAGGTCTTCATGGGCAGTCTAACAGATATGGTATAAATTTACATAATGTTCCTCTGGTATTACTTGACAATATGGGAGTGGTGGCTGCTCTTTCCTGGTTGTTTGTTACACTTGTTGCTATTTACCACAGTAAGAGATACAGATATGCATTACTTGCTATCTTTATCATGTCTGCTACTGGGAGCGCCGATTGGTGGTGGTTTAATCTGTGGATGCCTTTTTACTTCGCTTTACTTGGGTTAGTAGCTTTGGAGATTAAGGATAAGCAGTTAACTCCCAAATGGATTAGGTATAGGAGTAATTATGTTGGTAAGGGTTTTAAGAAAAGTTCTTTACAAGCATAACGAATTTTGGTCAATAACACTCGCTTGGGGGTTAGTTCTTAGTGCACTCTTTCTTGCTTTCGTTAGAGCGGCGTTAGACATTCCTAGTATGCTTAAGGAGTATAGTCTTTATGGCAAAGAGAAAGTTGGGTGATAAACAAGTCGCCTTGCTAATCTTTTTGCTTTGCGTACTTCTTGTGCTAAGCTACTTTTATGTAGAGATTTACTGGAACTGGTTTTTGCACAACCTTTTTGGTTGGGATGTTTCTGAGTTCGAAGGTTTGTATTGGATTTCTTGAAGGAGGCCGATGATGCAAAGGCAAAGAAAGCTGCTGCCAAAGGGATTCACTCAGGGAATGAAACAAATTAGTGGCGATTTTCTCTGGGGAGTTTGGGATGCTATGAGCCCTGGAGCGAAGCCGAGGAGTAAAGGATGGCGAAGAGATATACAAAAGAAGAAGCGCGGAAGATAGGTAAGAAACTTGGGGTGGACTTCCGTAAAGTAAGCTTGAAAGAGTTTACTATGGGAATGAATGTTGAACAAGAGCATTCCGATGTTTTAGGTGAAGATCCGGAGGTGTTTGCTAGAGTATCTCTTGATCACTTAAAGGAACACTCTGATTACTACACGAGACTTCGCGTGATGGAGAAGAGTACATAGATCCTTAATAATATGACTATGGAATTTTCCATATAAAAAATATATAATATAATTAGGGAAGAAACTACTCACGATTCAGTAACCCCTTTGGGTTGGGAAAAAAGATTCTAAAGGAGGTAATTTCAGATGAAAAAGGTTAGAGGCGGTGGTCAGAAAGCTTTCAAGAAAATCAGAGCACGGTCTGCGAAGGTTAAGCTTGGCAAGAGAATGCCAAACCTTGACGACTATGCAAAGAAAGTACCGAAAGGCGGCCTTCTTAATCCTGGTCTTCGCAAAGGCGCTGGCTTGGGAATGGGTAAGAACGTTTCGAAGATCAGACCCATGAAGAAGCCTAAGGGCAAGTTCTCGAATCTTGGTATGTAATCTTCAGAGGGGAGGGTCTAAACAGCCCTCCTCTTTTTGGAGGCTCAGAATGCAAGGTTCACTAACAACAAAAATCCCTACGATTACTCAGTACATAAAGACAGTTCCGAAAGGTGGTCTACTTAGTCCCAAGCTCCAATCGAAAGCCAAGAAGAGTAAGAGGATTAAGATATGCCCCTGAAACGTTGTGTTCTGAGGAAGGAAAAGAAGCCTAAAGGTGCTAGAAAACCGAAAGTCATTATGGGATGGAAGTTCGGAGATTCTGGTACCTGATACAAGAACAAGAAAGACGCGGAGCGTCAACAGCGAGCTATGTTCGCAGGTGGTTATCGAGGTAGATAGCTATGGCAATACTGTACGGTTTTCCGGTAACGGAAGCGAGGCGGAGAGTTCCGCGATTCTACAAGCTTCAGGAGATGCAGGAGCCTCCTTCTGAAGTTATACGACGTAGGCGTGTACAAAGTCAACGACAGCTTGCTGAGGCGACTGCTGGTAATGGTCTTCGACGTGCCAGGAGGATGCAGGGTGAGATGCATAGAGGTAGAGCAAGAGTCTATCCGCGTCTCGCTGATTTGGGGTTGTAATTATGGATTACAGAGGCGTAGCTGTAATACAGAAGGATGATACCGAAGAGGATATTCTTACCAAGATCGATGAGGCTATTGGCGAGTTAACTTCTTTAGGTTATAGAGATGTTCCTTCTAAAGGTATTGTCTATGCTATGATGTGGTCCAATGCTTACTCTCGTTGGTATGCTCCTCGTAGACAAATTAGGGAGCCAAGAGTCGATGCCAATTACGTTGTAATCGTCAATAGGGGAAAGAAAGGTTTAGCGAAGATACTCCGTAAGCTAGCTGACGAATATGCTTTCAGAACTCTCCCATTATTCGATAATAGCTTTGAAGCTAGAACGCGCGCAGTTGCTGCTCCTGTGGAAGTTCCCGGACCAGGATTAAAACCCTGGGAACTTACTTCCGGAGAGACGACTAGAGCTAAAAAACGGTTTGACGCTTATACTGCTGGAGTTAGCTCGTTTGAGGGTCGAGCTCTTACTGACGACGATGAGGAAATAGTAATAAAGTTTGGTGAAGATGATTCCGACGAAGAAGATTAAGTGGTGATTAATCATGTCTAATAGATTATTAGGGTTGTAACTATGAATGCGAAGCGAAAACACTTAGCGGCTATACTCGTTGAGGAAGCCGAACTTCTTGAGGAAAACGTAGAAGGCTTTCCAGACGATTCTTACTATCTGGCGAAGCATTTGCGTTCCGCTGCTAAGAAGTTAGAAAGCTCTCCTCAACCTCAGTTTACTTCTAAAGAGAGAGAGGCTATGCAGTATTCCTTAGAAGACTTGGGTGGTTTGTATCGTCACACCGGCACACCTGGGGGCTTTCACGCTGGAAGTTTTTCTGAGCTCTTATCAAGCAGAAGACACGGGTTAAGAGCTATGCAAGCTGCGGAACCTTTTGAGATAGCTTTTAGAGTGGATCCTAATCCTAGACTTCTACAGAGTGGAGAGTGAAAGTCGAATGAGCAGATTACCTTCTGGGGCTACTTATATTGTTAGTAGACAAACGGAAAGTGAGTTAGCTCCTTTCAAAGAGGTTGCGAGGTTTAACAGTCCTGGGGAAGCTGGTTTGTTTATCGATAGAGCTGCTAGAAGAGCGAGGGATGGTGACGTGTTTATTGTTGAGATAGACGGATCTCCTTTTCCAGAGATGGTAGCTCGATATAATATTGTAGACGGTTACGCTGTTGACGTTATACCTCTAACGGAAGATCCCGAAGGTTATATGCGTTGGTTGGAAGAGGGTAGATAGCTCATGAAGGTCGGACCTCAAACCAAGTGGAGCATTACTCCTCGAGGAGTAGTAGCTCTTGAAATGGAGGCTGACCCTGAGATCTTTAGGAAGTTTCCTCGATTGGAGATTATACTTGAAGAACTCTCTAGAATGGATAGGTCAGCCCGGGAACTTGAGATTCTAATTGGTCTTGATATTTATTCCGTTATGACTGCTTTAGGTATGTTACACAACAAAGATTGGGCAGAGCCTTCATCCTACCGAACGATCGCTCCAGAGACAATTGGAGCAGTTGCCCCTCCTATGGATAAGATGCAAAGACGGTTGGAGGCTATTTCTGATAGAACGTCTTCTAGTCTTGAAGCTCCGCTGCCAGAGTTTCCTAGAGGTGTTCCTACTAGCGAAGAGGATTTTAAACGCAGGTTGAATTAACATGGCTATAGGGGATAGTACTATAGGATTCGTTGATAAGGGGCAGATGATTAAAATCCTAGAGAGGTTTAGAAACAAGGTTTCTGAGTATCCCCCTTCTGACGAAAGAGATCTATTGGAGGCTATAGTTAGAAAACTCGAGTCGAGTCTTAAAGTTGGGCGTCGTAGCGTGTCTTTCTCTGAAGAGGAATTTGAGTTCTTTATGAGTGAGACCGGTGCTAAAAAAATTCCTTGGGGAGAAGCTTCTACTTTGTCGGAGTACGATGTCGCTAAACAGTTTGAGGACTTACCTTTTAGAGAGAGTTACAAGACTTCTGAATTGGAAAGATGGACCGAAAAAGATTACCCGAAGCCTTTTATTAGTGAGAACTGAGGTAACTAACAATGCCTACTTACGAAGTTTTTGACGAGGATACCACCCTTACGGTTCGTGACGAGAATGATAACCTCGTTGCTGAATACTATAAGGATCAGGAGTACTTAGATATTTATTATCAGTATCCCAAGGCAGATCCTATAGTTAACGTAGTTGCAAAGCATTTGAGAATATCACCGGATCGCATAGAAGTTGTGTATAGTACTCGAGGCTTCGATGTTTTTGGATAGAGAGTCGCTTAGAGGTAATTGACAATGCCTACTTATTTAACTTGGATACCTGGACAGAATCTGAATGCAGAAGTTGATGCTCCTGACTCCAAACACGCTAGAACTGCTTTTCTGGATTATATGTCTAGAAACGGTATGATTAGATGGAAAGAGCGTCAAGCTGTTCGAAAACAAATAAAGACTGAGAGAGTGGAACCTGGAGAAGTCCAAACCACTGTCCAGCTCGATTATGACATGGGAGATTCTTCTGATGTTCCATCTCAGATGATGGGTGTTGGACCTACTCCTAGAGTTGGAGGGGACTATGAAGACCTCGACATGGACGACGCAATGGCTTTAGTAGAGGCTTATGCTGAACCTACTGAGCAGAGACCTTCAGTCACCCCGCAGCGTACTGGTGACCTTGATGTTCGCGTGAGACCTAGCCAGGTACCAGACGTTAGACCTTCCGGAGCACAGATGCAAAGATTGAAACAAGCTACGGCCGGAGCGCCTACTCCTATGACTGCTCCTACTCCTGGTTCTGTAGTAGCTGAAGCTGCCGGAACTCCAATAGGAAGGATTTCAAAGCAAATGGGTAGCGTTGGCTCTAAGTTAAGAGATTTAACAGTGACTTATCCTGTGAGGTAGTTTGTAATGAAGGACATTCTTCTTTCAATAAAGTGGGACCCTGAATGGCAAGAGTTTTCTGTTCCTTGGTACGAAGATGGTGTCTATAAAGAAGGTCCTACAGCTTATACAGATGATCTCCAGGACGCTAAAGCTACTCTTGCTCATCAGTTTGATTGGGCAAAGCATCAGGGTTACAATGTTTCTGTAAGAGAGAACAAGCACACGAGAGGCTGGGAAGCTTTTTTACCCAAGGCGAGTGAAGAGGTCAATTATCAGCGCTTAGTAACTGCTGTACGGAAGGATTCTGTTGTAGGTGTAGGTACTGGCTCCGATATAGATGAGACTTTCTCTGATAGGGAGTTAGCTCAGGAATTAATTCAACACAAGGTGTCTACTTCAGAGGGAGCTGTCGAGTGGGCGAGGAAGCGTCAAGAGTTATATGACCAAGCCCGCTAAGGTAGTTTATTATGGCTAACAAGAGAGTAACGAAAAAGAAAACCAGTAAGCCTCACGGTGCTCCAAAGAAAACCTTTACTCGTGGAGGCGTGACTCGTGAGAGTGGTGGCAGAGGTGTAACTGCTATTGTTCGCGGCAACTCTGCTGATCAGGTAATGGGTATTATTACCAAGATGCAGGGTTTTGCCCTTGATGCTGGTTTGGATCAAGTTGAGATAATGTCCGTACAGCCTTCACCTGCTGGCGGTTGGGAGGCCGTTGTTCGTGCTCATAACTTTAATCCCATAAAGTGGATTAAGGATAAGATCGCTCGAAAGAAGAAAGGCGAAGAGGATGAAGATGTTTTAGAGGAGGCTGTCGTTGAAGAAGTTGGCGTTCCTTCTAGGACATTACCTCCTATGAAGATTGAGGAGCCCTTTGGCCGCACTGTTGAAATCCCTGGAGGCGAAGCCGAGCTTGAAGCTGTAACGGAAGTTCCTAGTGCTCGACCCACCGTTCATACCGAGCCTACTTCTGGTAGAGCTTTGCCTATGGTAGTTGCTCAGCCGAGGGTTACAGAGGAAAGACCGACCACTGCTGTAGTTGTTAGAGATGTAACTGATGAGCCTCGAGAGCGTAGGAGTGTTAGAGAATCTCTAGGACATCTTCGAGAAAGGACGACTGGTAGAGGTCCTACTGTTAGAGAAGCTTACGGTACCGCGCAACGTCTTGCAGAAAGAGGTCGGGAAAGAGGTCAAAGAGCTTTTCAGGAGAGACAGTTAGCAAGAGCTGAAGCTCAGCGTAGACGTGAAGCTGAAGAGATGAAGCGAAAAGAACAGGGTTACGCTCTCTTTGGTGAGTATGCTGGTAGCCCTGAACAGCGGGCTCGTTGGGAGAAAACTACTGAAGAGTTAAGAGGAAAACCTTCTGAGGAAACAAAAGCAAGAGTTGGAGCAGAGCGAAGAGAGCTCTTAGCAGAGATGACAGAAGGTCTTCAAGAGAAAGATATTAAGAGACTCGAAAGGGCATACCAAAAAGATTTGCCGAAGGTTAAATCTGAAGCGATGAGTTTAGGTATTTCCCTTTACCATGCTTCTAAGAAGAAAAGAGTTAAGGATGTTGAGGCTACTAAGAGTGCTAGGGAGAAAGATCCCAACGCTCCTACTGTTTATAAGTGGAAAGTTGAGGGTGGTAGACCAAAATCCTTAGCAGAGTTAAAGGTTGAAGTTTCTAAGCATAAAAGGGAGATGAGAAAGCTTGAACCTCCTAAATATAAAACAGCCCTTGAAGTTACTGAGAAGATGATCAAGGAGCCTTCAAAGTGGGCTGCTCAGACTCTACCAACAGCTACTGCGCAAGCAGTTAGGACCGGTCCTCGTGCTTTCCAGAGAGGACGTAGTACTTTGGCTGGTCCTTATATACACCCAGAAGAAATACAACCGATGGGCGCTTTAGCTCGTGCTACGGTGCCGACACCAGCTTTCGGACCAACAACAGTTGCTCCACTTGCTCATTTAAGAGAATTGACTGAACCTGGAGTTACTCCTAGCCCTGTTGGATCTGTTCCTTCTGGTGCTATGGGTGTTACTAGAATGCCTTGGGGAGTTAGAGGGATGTCTCCTTTTAGTAGGAGAATAAGGCCCTTTTAGTTTGAAGGAGGTTTCGTGGGTAAAGGAAGAGGTTTAACTTTAAGGGTTCGATTTAAGGATGACAAGGGTGTTAAGTCAAAACTCGTTTTTACGAACGGCAAGAAAAAGAAGATGAAGTCGAAAGGTCAGAAGTTTCTTCGAGTGCAGAAGGTTAGTAAGGAAGAGCTTTATCACGTTGGAGAGTTCAACGATCTGCCTGAACGTTTGATGAAGGAGTTTATTCAAAGCAAAAAGAACGGGCACCAACCCGTTAATGAGTTAGAGAAAGTTCTATCGGAGGTAGTCTAAAATGTCTAAGGAGTTAGCACCAAAATTTGATCCCTCGATCATGGAGATGACGGCCATGATTGATATCGGCAGCGGGCCTGAAGAGGTTAGTGTTGCGGATATCGTGTTGGGTAAGAAGGCTAAGAACCTTGACAAGAAGGAGAAGGGCGCGTTAGTTCTTCGCATTACCGGAATGAAGGGTACTAAGAAAAAGTATGGTTCGGAAGCTGAGCGTAAAGCTGCCCAGGCTGCAAGAGCTAAAGCGAAGCGTGAGAAAGAACGAGAGGAGCTGGAGAAAGTAGGGCTTGCTCCTCGAAGGCGCGGTCCAAAACGTACTGAAGAGCAAGATAAGGCTTATCGTCAGAATTACGCCAAGCAGGCTTATCAGCAACGGAAGAACATGGAAGAGAGTATGGTTAAGGACAACTTTAGCATGGCTTCGAAGTACCTCGGCGCTGGTAAAGCTGAGAGGATTAAGAGCCGCATGCAGAAGGAAGGACGATGGAAGACTAAGTGAATTCTCCCCTCGAGGGTTCTATAATCTAACAGGAGGTATTTTCTAATGGCTACGAAACCGAAGAAAAAGTTACCGAAGGGTAAAATGAAGGGAAAGCAGCGAGGCAGTGCCGTTTCTGTTAAGGGCTTCTCTTACAAACGTGGTAACAAAACTGTCAAGGTAAGCGGTTACAAGCGCGGTAAGCCTGGCGGAAAGAAAGGATAATCCCGAGACTGTCCGGTTAAGAAGAAATACGGTCTCTCCTCCTATACAGGGATAGCAAGAGGAGATGTGGTTCCACTAACATGTCTCCTCTTCTTTCCCATCCTCAATCTTTCATTCCCACTTTCTCTTTAACAGATCTAATAAACTCAGCCACACCGGAATCTCTTCCGAATCTGATTTTATCTTCCATACATTTGGTGCAGGGAGTAATTCTTATCTCGAAACTATCTTCTGTAGGTTCTAGTTTTGCATTTAGACTTTCCGTTGGATGTATCTTGCAGGTTATTTTAATAAACACTACTCTTTCTCCTCATTTCTTTTAACTCTAAACACTTCACCATCCTTCATACCTAACTCTATAGGGCGGGTCTTCAATCCCACTGACTCTCTATTGTCAAACCCTCTAGACATCGCTACTGACCTGCTACGGTCGATCATCTTTACACCTTCTTCTGTTAAAGAACTTTTCCAGTGACTGAGACTTTGGAAGGTATTGTACAAGGTTTTTCCCTGTAGCAGATCTCTGAAGTCTTGTTCCGTTAATTTAAAATCCCTATATCCTGCTGTTCTTTGATTCAGGTGTCCTTTTCTGTTTAGGTAACCGTAGAACTTACATCTAATAAAGAAAGCTTCTTTAGCGTAGTCTAAGAGCTGCAACTCCCCAGCCTTCCTTCCATTGTATAAAGGCGTACTAGAGCAAACGGAGTCGTTGTCGCAATAGTATAATGTTCCTTTATCTTCTGCTTCAAGCAATTTTCGTAGATGTCTTATCCTGGCTTCTGATCTTACTCTCATGTTAACGGCTGGCTTGATGTAAGGCGATCCTTTTGGGTCTTTTGCTACCATTCTTTCGAAGTATATTTCGTCGTCATCTATAGCACACCAACCTTCATAGTCCTCTATCTCTGTTGCGTGCTTAATCTCCTGCATGATACGATGCTGTCCAAACTTTCCACTTAATCGCACACCAACGTTTTTCCAGATTCTTTCTCTTTCTTCATTCTCTGCTTGTTCTCTTAGGTATGCAATGTATTTTCCAAATTTGTCTAGTATGGGAGATTCTTCGCAGGCTAGTTGTTTTATAACTGTAACGTCGCAACCTAGATTTACAGCATTCATTAGTTCAATGGTATCCCAAACGCCAGGAAAAGTTCCTACTGGAAACATTAAATGTCCGTATCCACTGTTGTTGTAAGGTCTATATCTATAGGGAAGAGGCCCAATGTTCATCCAAGTGGGAACTTTTACAATAGCCTCTGTTACTGTTCCTTTCTCTAACTCGTTTGAAGTCCAAGACATTTTGCCTATAGGAACAGGTGTATCATAGCAAGATACGTACATACTTCTAACGTCGTAAAAGTAAATACCTAAGCCATGTTTGTTATATACTTCGTTTCGCCCTCCAAAGGTTGCTTGTCTAATTCTGTTTTCGTATTCGAAGTTAGCGTTTATTTTACTAACGGGATAGAATCTTTTATTGAAGGCCTTTACTGATGTCAGAGCCATGGTTGTAGAGGGGGCAACCCCGAATTTGCTGATGAGTTCTTGTGCATATGCTGCTATGGCTTCAGATAGAGATACACAATCTCTTTTCAGGTAGGCTCTAAACTCTTCTAGATCACCCATCTCCCAAATGTTCTTCGTTTGAGAGTGATCCCAGTCTAGTTTCATAGGGATATTGAAGGCGTAACAGATAGCGCTCAGTCTTCTACTTAGCATTAGGTAGCTGTCTTCGAATGTTATATGCAAACCTAGCCACTCAAGCCTGGCTTGACCCAAACTCATAGCTACACGTTGACCTCGACGATGTAGACTTTGGAGTATGAATTTGTTATCATACTCACCAGCGTTGTGAGCGTAGATTCTTATTCCTTGGTAGTTTACCTTTAGGAAGTCGAGGAAACTACCAATAACATCGTGATCTTCATTAATCTTAAGGAACTCGAAATACTTTTCTCCATCGTAGAAGCCAACAGCGATAGGTTGGTCCCATGCTACCGCCTCGATGTCAAAGGTTGCTATTCCTTTCATTCTTCTGTAGCTTCTTCGCTAACATTAGTCACACCAGGAATAAGAAGACCTGGAACACCTTCCCACATCTTGCCAGCTCTGATTCCAATTGTTAGTCTGATTACTTTATATGGTTGTTGTTTTTTGACATAAGGACCAGGGCTAGGGCTATCGGGAATTCCTAGTATCTCTTGTACTTTGTTGATCAAGAAAGGCTTTTTCTCTTCTTCCGGTAGTTCGTATCCAAGACCTTGTTCTCCGTATACCATGATTTCAGGATCGCGATGTCTACTTGCTATATAACCTCTTTCTTTCTTTACCTGCTTTTTCCCTTGCGCTGTTCTGTTGAGGTGCACCATGAACTTTGCGAATTTGTACGTAGCGTCTTTATATCTTTGTGCTTCTGTATAGGCAGCTAGTAGTAACAAGTCAGATGCTTCCGTAAACTTTGCAGGTGGTAGGTTTTTCAGATCGTAGACAATGTCTATGCCATCGTCGTACTGTAGATCATCTCTTTTGTGTTGTTTTGGATATCTCCTTAGATAGCCTTTGTCATATAGTAGCTTAGTAACGTCTGGATACTTTTTCCCATAAGGAATGATGTCCATTATTTGCAACCTCTTTTTAGTTTCGCTCTTTGATTACTATTATAGCTACGCCGATTACTAAACCGACGAGTACGATTTCTGTTACTAACATTACAAAGCCTCCGCTAGTTCCCAACAGTGATCATATAAGTGAAGTCCTTTACTACAGGCAATGAGTTCACCATCTTCAATCCCAATTTCGTTAGCCATATACTCTTTTAAGAGTTGTATGCCCCCTAGGTTGACTGGAAAACCCGCCCAGAGATCCCAACTCCTGAAGTATACCATGAAGTGTAATCTTCCATATCTTATTCGTGTATCTATCCCTCTGAGACAAGGGGGATCGGGCATTTGCATTGAGTATTGATCTCCTATAGTCATGTAAAGCTGATTGCAACCTTCACCGTCTCTTTTGTATCTCTCTATTACTGTGGGTATTTGGTGATGTATAAACTCTCCATAGGTATATTGTTCGTTCTCCTGTTTAGTAGGAGTTATGAGATAGTCCATGTAATCTTCTATTTGACTCATGTTACAGGGAGAAGGTATACCATCTGGAATATCAGGATACAGAGGTCGTGCGTCTGGTCTTGATATTTGGATGGTCACGAAGTCAAACTCTTTTCTAAATCTTCCTTCAGAGCTTCCCTTATCGATTTTGTAGTCAAATCCTTCTACGAGAATTGACTTGCAGCATCTGTAGAAAGCTTGTGACAGATCGAAAGCCTTTATTGTGATTGGTTTTAGTTCTCCTTTAATCACTGTTCAATCCTCCTATTTGAAGAGTTATTAAGATCTTAGTTCTTAATCTCATTATCTTTATATCTCCAGTTTATCGTACACTTTGTAAAGTTCCTTTAAGGCTTTTTCGTATTTTTCGTTACGAATACACGTCAACATAACTCCGTTATAAGTGCACTTATCAGCGTGGAGGTGCAAACATTTGTTTTCTCGTTTCCAGGTACAACAGTCACTAAAAATGCTTAGCTGGAATATTGCGTTGATTTCAGATCTACAGTAGTGAAGTTGTGCTCTTGAGACTGCAGTTTCTTGTTTTCGTTTTTCAAATAGTTCGATTATTTGATCTACAGTAGGCCACAGCTTGTCACTTTCCTTTTGTTGTCCTTCTGTGATTAGATGACCTATTCTTAATCGCAGTTCTTCTTTTAACACTATACCTCCTGTTTTACCTTCTCGGACACTTTTCGAAGTCACAATTACCTTTTAGGTCTCTTGTGCTATTGTTGGGATGCCTGCAGACTGTTTCGTAGCTTCCGTACTCGCAATCTTTTAGAGTTTCTTCCTTCCAGGTTTTGTATTCGGGATCCTTCATCCGAGCGACTTCAACGACGTCTTGAGTCCGGTGTCTTAAAGTCTCAATTCGCTCTTCCTCTTGACAGTCGGCACATTCGTTTTTCACTTTAAAGGTAGTAGGATAAATCTTTTCGCCTTTTTGAGCTACTCTTAGCACTGCATGTCTAAAACAAAGATTCATTATATCACCAATCCTCGTTAAGTCTTTCTGTTAAGTAGGAATATTGTTCGGTAAACCAGGAAGTGAAGTCTGATTTAACCTCTGCATATGCTTCGAAGTTAGACCAAGCATCTACGTTGTCATAAGTAGCTACCACTTCGTTTTTCTTGTTAAAGAAACAGACAACGTATTTATACAAACCTTTATACCTCTAACAACTTTGTTTCGCCCCAGTTAGGGCCTATTTTAACTTCAATGTCGAATTCCATTTCGTTGTTAACAATTTCCTGACTAAAGGTCTCCATTTCCTTCTTCACAAGCGGAACCATATCCTTGTCTTGTATACTCATGATAACAGAGTCATGAACTGGGAAGTGCGGCACTATACCAAACTTATCAGCATTCTCATAGAGATGAACCATCGTCCATAAGTTAGTATCTGAGGCAGCTGATTGAATTGGAAAGTTGACTCCCTGTTTGAGTGCTTCATAAAAAGATCGTTTCGTTAACAATCCGAATCTTCTTATTCTTCCGAAGTAGCTGGTTAAGTAACCGAGTGTTTTTATATCGTGCTCGATTCTATCGTTGTACTGTTTTAGTGTAGGTAGTAATTCTGTTATACCATTAATGATCTCTTGTGCTTCATCTGCAGGTACACCAAATTCAGCCATGAAGGAATCAATTCCTCGGCCATACATCTTACCAAAAACAGCACCTTTTACTCTCACTCTTGGGTAATCTTTCCCTGTGAGTTTTAAGATGTGCTTTCTAATCATGTCATGAGGGTCGCCCTCGTTTAAGAGTTTTCTTAACACCTCGTCTTGATTGTAAATAGCAAACCATCTTACTTCCATCTGCTTTGCATCAGCTTCCATAAAGAGAGAACCGTCTTCGGGCAGATACATCTTTTTGATGTTATTGTTTCTCACAATTGTCATGACAGAGGGATCTTCAGACGAAGCTCTCCCTGTTACAGTGCTTGCTAGTTTGATTGTTGGATGTACTCTATAATCGTTATCCATAAACCCTATTAGAGATAAAACGTAAGTAGAACGTAACTTGGATGCCTGTCTAATTTCTATAATCTTTTCTATAGCGGGATGATAAGGTAATCTCTTAAGTATGTCAACCGATGTTGAACGTCCAGCTATTTGTGGTAGTTCTAATTCATCGTACAGTAGTTCAGCAACTTGTGCCCACGACAGAGGGTTTATATAATGGCCGATGATTTCGTAAAGCTCTTTTATTTTCTGGTCCAGATCTTGCTCCAGTAGCTCATCAGCTTGCATGAGAACCCAAGGATCTATTCGAATTCCCGTGTGCCTAAGATCTACAAACATGTTAGCGGCTCTCATAAGGAACTTGTCGAAAAACGTCCCTCGAGTTTCCGATTCGAATTGTTGATAGAGTAAATATGTGGCTATCGTATCGAAAGAGGCATATCTATAGAGCACGTCGTCGGGGATTAGGTCATAACTACTTTTCCCAGTAGGCAAATACCTTTTTATATCATGTTCCCAGTCAGGCGCTCCCAATCTCTTTCTTGCTAATACCTTCAAACCATGGGATCTCGGCCTCTCATCCATTATTTGATGTGCTATCATCGTATCGTAATACATTTTGTTTCGATAGCCAGTCTGCCACATGAAAGCACAATCAAATTGTCCGTTGTGGTAAACACCTTTAACTTTAGGAATAACTTCCATCAAAGCAGGATGATTTATGAAGTTAGGGTGCTCAGGCCAGTATGGAGAGCTTTCTCCTGGTACTATATATGTTGTCGTTGGTTCGATTGTGATAGCCATACAACGAATACCATCAGGCTCTCGGCCATAAGGGTTAAGTCCTGTACGAGTTGTTTCGAGATCTATAGCTGCCAGTCCGGCGTTTTCGATTCTTTGACAAACATCGGCCATATTGTTTTCATCGACAACTACAGTATTAGGTTCGTCTGTGATTTGTTTGTAAGTTCCATACTTCCATCTGAGACCGCCTTTTAAAGCTTCTAGGAAGTCTGGGTAGTTGTCTGGAAATCTTAAAACAGCTGCAGGGTGTTGTACTGCGAGAACGTCTCCATAGTCACTGGGGAGAACCCTTCCTTCGGCCGTCATTATACCTATGTTTAAACCTGTTAGAGTGTGTAAAGGCAGGTTTCCCAAAGCAACTAATAACTTTGGTTGGTACTCCTTTATTTGAGCTTCCAGCCTTGGAAAGCAACAATCAGCGGCTTTGTTTATTTCAGATTGTGTAGCTTCTTCAGGTATTCTACAAAGCAAAACGTTAGAGACAGCGTAGCTATCGTAGTCTAACTGTCCCATAACAGCATTGAGGAGCAAACCCGATTGGCCTACAAAGAAATCTCCTTGGCGAAGTTCTTCATAAGCGGGGGCCATTCCAATAAGAAGAACTTCTACAGGGTCGATCTCTTCGACTTCAGCTATCCGAAAGTGCTGCAGAAAAACGTTGTTGCGTGTAACTGCTTTGTATATCACATTGTATGGAGATATAAAAGGTCGTCTGGTAACAACCATACCGGAGCCGAATAGAGGACACTCTTCACAATTGCAAAGTCTTAGGTCAATCACGCAGCTTTCTCCTTAAGTGATATACATACATTCCTAAAGCTATGGTTGCAGTGATTGCGGGAACGATCGCAAGGTAGGTTCCTTGTGAGGCTAGATTTATTGTTGAAGCGATAAGAGTTCCTACAATTATTGCGACTATTATAGGTATTGGTTCTGTGTAGCCTTTACTCATTTTTCTTCGTCAACCTTTGGAACATAGCATTCATTCATTCCAGGATTCCAACACTTTACAGGATACTTCTCACAACCGTCGGGACAGCCAATCATTCCGTTATTTTTTCCGACACATAAAGGCCTATCAAGTATGAAGGTGTATGTACGACTCTCTTTCGGCACATGCCTATGGGACTTCTCTTTACAACCAACAGTGCCAGATTGGACGGCGTTTAATATAGCACGACGTATTACACCGTCTACCTTTTCGTTACCTGTGCTTGTTATCTGTATCTGTATCTCCATCATTCTTTCGCTCCCATTTTCGTAGTCTGAACCAGGTAGCCCAAATAAAGAAGAAGAGGAAAAACCATCCACGCCAGCATGCGTAGTCACCTTTCCAACATTCTTTGGTATACTTTTTACAAGACTCATCATTCGGACAAATCTTCTTTAGACACATTGAATTCCTCCAAGACGAATTTGTCTTTGGGATCTATTTCTATTGCGCCTTCCATATCTACTTTCGGTGGAAACAGTCTTGTTTCGAGTCTTCTTAGTTTATATACGTACGAGTGGCTTGTCAAGTCATCTAACTCCATTGCTTGTTCGACTTGTTCTATCATTATTCTCACGTCAGCGATTTCTTCAGCGATGTCCTCTCGAGTTATTTGACAGTCGGCTCTGTAAGTCTTTACAATATTTAAAGCCAGTTCAAGACATTCCTCTACGAGCATTAGTTTTTGAGAGTCCATGCCCCATTGTTCGAGAGCCTCATCATACAGTTTCTGACTGTCCACGTTCTACTCTCCGGGTGGTTGGTCCAAAGGCTATCATGAGGAATGTTACTATAGAACCTAGGAATATGAATACTCTAACTATGGGCTCGGTGTGATTGTAAAATCTTCGATCGAAACCCCAATCGGCTTTGTCTAGATTTTCATACTCGTTTAGAGACAAGAAAGCGTAGTCGATTAGCACTGTATTGTTGTCCTCAACTCTTACGATCCTAATCTCGTCAGCAGCTAGAGAGCTAACACCTTCTGTTGCCACTATTTCCTCATACAAAGAGTGCTCGATTATAGTTTCTCCCTTGTACTGCCAACCGTCGTCCTCGATTTGTTGTCTTAGATCTAGGTCGTCTTCATGAGAAGCGAGTATGCCATAAGTGAGAAAGCAGTACACACCAATGGCAACTGTTATACCTATAAATCCTCTCAGTAGACTCATTTATCTCACCTTAGAGAGTTTCTTTAGATTCCACACTGAGAGCGTAACCGAGATTGATATAGTTATGTAGATCTGCTACTGAGCCACGTATGGGCTCGTTTACAGGTTTGGTAGTCTTATTTCGCAGGTTACACCAACGAGTTAATTTCAATATTGCGAGGAATAGCGCCGAGTCTTGACCGTCCCTTCGAGTGTCTATATCGAGAATAGCACAGATTGCGGAAGTCTTTTTGAAGTTATCCAAAGCGTCTTCTTCGTTGGAGTAATCAGCGTTTTTGAGACCTAGTAACTCTGTGCACTCCTTATCCATCTCTTCTACTATAGCTTTTAGTTCATCTAGTTTCACGATTTATCTCCTTCTTAAAATGTTTTTTATATGTCTGCAGGTTATGCTCTGCTAGAGCGTAATGCATTTCGTAGTCTACGTAAAAATCGAGTAGTTTAGGTGTTGGTGTGTAGTTTTTTAGAGTACGCCCTTCTGCAGCTAAACGTATATGATACGAGGTACAAATTCCTAACAATCTTTCGTCGGTTATGAGCTCGTCAACAGGGTTTGAAAATACTTCTAACAAAAGGAGAAGCTTCTTTATCTTAAGCTTATCAGCTATTTGTTTTCTAGGCATTACCTTCTCAGCGGAGGAAGCTAGTCCTATGATCCCACAATGCCTCTTGAAAGTTTTGTAACACTCTTTTATTTCCTTGAAGTTCGTTCCTTGTAATACTCCAACACAGCGATCCCGACGTTTTGGCTCGATACTCTGAAGGAGTTTTAGAGATTTTGACACCGTAGTACCAGCCGAGAAATCTACGTCTGGTAAGATTATTACATTTGGATTGATTAATTCAATTGCTTCCAGGAAGTGTTCTTCCGAAAGAGATTTTCTAGGTATCCTTGGCGAGTGGTCTAAGACAACGATACCTTTAACGTTTTGGTAGAACTTTCTATATTCATTGTCCTTGAGAGCCAACTCAGCGTAACATAATTGTAGTTTTGTTAACTCGCATAAACTTAGGAGAGACTTTGGTGCTATTGTTGCTATATCCATTTATACTTTACACCTAATACCTCTAAGTCTCTTTCGGAATATTTCTCGTCTTGAGTATTTATCTCTTTTCAGTCTCTCGATCTCAGTTTCAAGATCTTCGATTCTTTCTTCAGAGGTTCGTGTGTCAAAGAGACGGGGACAGGGTTGCCCATCTACATGTGCTCTTCTACATCTTCGACATATCCAAGCCATACTAATCCTCCTGAAACAAATATCCGTATTTAGTCATCACACTAGACCCATTATCCACAACTTGAGTGGCCGCAGGAGAGACAAATATCGCATCCTTCTTGATGAACCAACAACCCACTACAGATGGGACACTGTCCAGTGATTTGTTTAGTATTCCCACCTGTGGCAGCTAGATTGGCTCTGGCTCTCAGTACGGAAGCTATAGCGTCAATACACGATGTAAGGTTAACACCTTGATGCCAACTAGGTTTGGGGCATCTCACATCGCTTAGCGTTCTAATAACTTGATCAATAGCAACACCACTCCTTAAAGAGTTAGATGCAAGTCTCCCAATCGTTTCAAGGTGAGCATTGATACAGCCACCTGACTTTCCTAGAGAAGCAAACACTTCACAGATACCTTGTCCGTCTTGGTTAACTGTGACGTATAATTTACCACAGGTTATAGGAATGCTTTCTGTGGTACCAAATGTTACTGACGGCCTCTTTCGACTTCTCGCTTCTTCTTCGGGACTTCTCGTTCCGTATACTTGAAAATCTCTGCAGCCGTCTCGATATACAGTAACGCCTTTACAGCCGAGTTCGTATGAGAGTGAGTATGCTCCCAAAATATCTTCCCAAGTAGCTTCATTGGGGAGGTTGATTGTTTTTGAAACAGCGTTGTCAACATGCTTCTGGAAAGCTGCTTGCATCTTAACGTGCCACTCCCAAGGTATCTCGAGGGCTTTTCTAAAGAGTTCAATGTCATAGTGACCCCAAAGAGGATGTTTGTCTATAACAGTTTCTCCAGCTTGGGTTCTAGGGAACTCTATATCCCAAATAGGTTCAATTCCGCCTGAGCAGTCAGCTATGATACTGAGTCTTCCCGTCGGCGCTATTGTTGTAACGCAGGCGTTTCTCTGCGGCTTTTGCACTTGTTCAGGATTGTGAAATGTTCTCGTATCCTCAATGTAAGCTGGATAAGCTCCTTTTTCTTCTGCGAGCTCTATTGAGTATTCATGTGCTGCACTTTGGATGAATCTCATTACGAACTCAGCACGTTTAAGAGCTTCTTCACTATCATATATTATACCCATCTTGATAAGAGCGTCTGCCCAGCCCATAACGCCTAAACCAATTTTACGGGTATTCTTAGTGGTTTCAGCTATTATGTCAAGAGGATAAACGTTTACATCAATTACATCGTCTAGGAATCTTACAGCTGTTCGTACTGCAACTTGTAGACGCACCCAATCAAAGTCGCGGTCTCGTTCAATAATGAATTTACTTAGATCTATCGATCCGAGGTTACAAGATTCGAAAGGATGTAGCGGTTGCTCGCCACAAGGATTAGTAGCTTCAATTGGTCCTAGCCAAGGAGTTGGATCGTCTGCGTTTACTCTGTCAATGAAGACTACACCAGGATCACCCTTCTCCCAAGCCTCTTTGGCTATAGACTCGAAAAGATCTTTTGCGTTTATTCTATCGTATAACAATTCTGTATGAGGATCTATCAGGTCTGACTTTCTATCGTATTCAACATCTTTCATAAACTCGTCTGTTATTGCGACAGACAGATTGAAGTTACTAAGAACGCCCTCAACTCTCTTCGCCTCTATAAAGTCCATGACGTCTGGATGATTTACAGATAGAATAGCCATATTACCACCAGGCCTATTTCCACCTTGAGTTACTGCTCCCACAGAAGTATTAAAGGCATCAATGAAAGCAATTGGACCAGCAGCTTTCGCTATCCCGTTACTGGTCTCTGCTCCCTTCTGTCTTATATGAGAAAAGGAAAAACCTGTTCCGCCTCCACTTTTATGTATCATAGCTGTATGCTTGATCGCTTCAAAGATTCCTTCGATGGAGTCTTCTATAGGAACAACGAAACAGCCAGATAGTTGACCTGTTCCTTTTCCTGCATTGACAAGTGTAGGAGTGTTTGGTAGAAACTCTAAATGGCTGAGAATGTCGAAAAAGGATTGCTCCCAGTATCCTCGCTTGCCTTCTTCTTCAGCTTGAGCGATATGTGTAGCGACTCGTTTACAGAGGTCTGTAAAGTCTTCTCCTGGTGCACAGTATTTTCTTTTCAGTAGATCTTTAGCGTTTTCGCTTAGCATTTTGTTTCATATACTCCCTTGTTATTCTATCGGGACTAAACTTGCCCCAGTTCAGTTTATATCTTCTGTTTGCTCTAAAAGACCATTTAGATCTAGCTTCTGCGGCGTGTTTCTCAAAATCACTTGTGCCACAATCGTTGACTCGACAGAAGTGTTTAGTTAGAGTTATTTTGTAATAGGGATCTAACTTCCCTTGTTCTATAACAGCTGTGGTTCTCCCCCAATGTTTTACGTTATGACAATCTTCGCAGAGAGCGAGAAAGCCTCTAAGCTTTTGGGCACACTTCTTGTCATTGATATCCCAGTCTTCATGACAGTGTAGTTTTGTATTTGATGCGCCACAGATTGCACATCTAAGATTGAAGTGAGTATAGACTTCTCTTCTAACAGAATCCCAGATTGGAGCGTCGAGATAGTTATGCAGATTCTCACCCCAGTTACAAGCGGGGATCATGTCTATTGTGAGTTTAAACTTCATTTTACCCTTCTGGTATTACTGTTAATAAACAAAGAAGGTTCCAAGCACAAACGATCCATAAGAAAAGGACAAGCAGCTTGAACATTTCCCACAACTTAAACTTCTGAGCCCAAAATATGACAAATAAAGCTCCGAATATTTTTAGGCCAGCTAGGCTAAGTGGGTTGGCTGCAAAAGGAATTACGAGAGGGTTTCCTTCGTTTAAACCGTTTTGAATTCCCACAACTGTAGTGATGTAGTCTAGAACGTTTAAACAAACCCAAACCCAGATAAGAGTTGTGGCCCACTCAGGCTTCACTTCGTATCGCGTGATCCACTTCATTTCACATCACCGATCTTTCGAATGTCATCCCAAAGTTTCTTCAAAGCTGGCTTACAGAGCCTCCAGAATATGTATAGGTAAGCAACTATCCAACACGAACCAAATAGCCGCCAAAGCCAGTTGGGTAGGAAACTAGGCCAGTGTGTGCCTACCTGTCCCAATATAAATACCCATACTATGTTAAGTGGAATAATACCTAACATCAGTAGCCAGTTTTTCACTGTCTTCCAGCCGAACATTATGTTGGATTCTCTCCTAGCCAGTATAAGGAGTCATACTTATCCTTTGTGATCTGTAGCTCCCTACCGTCAGTACAGTGTACATAGTATGAAGTCACATATGTAGCCGGCGGGGCGTATGCTATTCTCTTGTACTTATGTGATAAGTAATTAGGAGCTGGTAGATTGCAGTCACTGAGTTTACACTCATCTTCTCCAAAGACAGCGTCCATACCTATGGGTAGTAATACAATCGCTACGCACATGATGATTACTATAAGTATTAACCCGAATATACTTTGGTTCATCGCTACGCTCCGCAACAGCGTTTAAATTTCTTACCGCTACCACAAGGACAAAGCTCGTTTCTTCCAACCTTCGGTCCTTCATTCTTCGCGACTTCAGGTTTAACTTTCTGTATATCGAGGATTACTTGCTTGATATCCTCATCAGTGATGCCGACTTTGTCGAAGACGTTTTTGAACCAGTTACTGTTTATGCGCTTTCTAGCTTTCTTTACTTCTTCATCCGGATCGGCATCTTTTTTGATGATAGGATACCACTGCTCCAGTAACTGGCCAAGGAAGTCTTCTTTATCCATAGTCTCCGCGGCCTGCATGAAGTCTCTTTTGGCCTTTCCTGTCATACTACCAGACTCACCTCCTGCAACCCTTTGTAGAAATTTAAATCTATTCTTTCCCATATCTATTCTATCCTTCTCGCCAAATTGTTGCACTTTAAACTCCTATTCTATTTTTCCAAATGAGTTTATGTATCTGTAAAGAAAATCGAATGTTCAATTCTTTACAGAACTCGACGACCTCTTCCATCCAGTCTCGATTAAACTCTGCATCCTCGTTAGCAGCTGGACTAACCAGTATCTTGGGCTTGAAGTACTTTCGGTTGTTAAATCCTTCTGTGAGTAGTCTTCTTACGAAGCGTAGATCTTCATGACTATCCACAACGAATTTTACTTGATCTTGTTCTCTACTGTTTAACCAAAGTGTTATCATGCCTTCAGTTGGGGAGTAGTTAGAAGAGGGACACTTTATATCAGCTACCCAGGAGTCGATAGTGTTAAACCAGGAGGGTTTTAGATAAGTCCCGTTTGTTTCTATCTCAATAAGGAAGCCTTCTTTCTTTAATTTAGGAACTAGACTCCCTAACGCTATCATTTGTTTGAGAGGTTCGCCGCCGGTAATACAAACCCAGCGTTTTCCGATTACACTATTTTCTGATCGGGACTTTACCAAGTTAACGATCTCGTCTGTACCTATAAGAAGACCCCTAGCGCCGTTTTGTGCGTAAGTGGTATCGCAGTACTTGCATTTTAAGTTACACCCTTGAAGTCTGACAAAGATTGTAGGCTCGCCTGCAGTGAGACCTTCTCCCTGAATGGAGTAAAAAACTTCGTTTACTTTAAGAATTGGATTTTTGGTTTCCATTACCATTTACCTTCTCCCTTTGCCATTCTCCAACGACTAGAAACATTCTGCGAGCAAGCCAGATGCCGCTAGCGATACAGGTAAGCAAATACCATGTCTCTAGCACAGTCATAAACCAGTTATCCAAGTCTATTTCACCGTAGGCAAACATAACTTCTCTGAAGAAGTCAAAGCAAACGATACAGATATACAAAAAGAGTAACATCCATACCATACCTGCAGTGAATATGAAAAGCTTTGCGATTAACTGTCCCTTTTTCATTTTTCCTCCTAACATGTTTTTATCCAATATATAATTCCTGTTATGATTATCCCATAGAAGATTACAAAGGATAAAATCCTCCACTTCCTAGGCCAGTTGGGGTATAACTTTGCTATGACGGGAACAAAAGGGATATTGTCAGCCCAAGAAGCATAAGTGGTAACAGGTTTCGGTGGCTTCTCAGCTAACTTAGCCAATCTCTCCTCCCGACTGACAGGCTTTGGTCTAATATCCGTTGCAGACATATATGCTGCAAGGCCCCACTTTTTACCACAGCCTTGACACACTCTATCCCTAATGTCCCCGCCGCAATTAGCGTGAATGAATTCCATTATAAAGGTCCTACAACTCCTGGAAGATCTCTTTTCATCTCTGCATAGCTATCAGGAGTTTCCCATAGTCTTAATTCCTCTAGAACAACCCCTTTGAACTCGAGTTGACCCACGATGTCATACCAGATTTGTTCAACCATTAACTCGGCAGTAGGGTTACTAAAGAAGTTATTAAGATCGTTATGATCATACAGACTGATGACGTTCTCTTGTATTACAGTCTTCAAGATGGAGAAGTCCATTATCATACCTTTGCAAGGTCCTTCTACTTGTTTCGGACCGCTTACCTTCACATCTAGGAAGTAGGTATGTCCATGAAGATTTTTACAGGGCCCGTTATAATGCGGTAGTCGATGTGCGGCATCGAATTTGAATCTCTTACAAATATATAGCATTGTTTCCTCACTTCGTTACGAATAGAATGATGGCACCTATGATAGCAGCTGCCATTAGGAAGAAGCCCCAGTTGTATTTAAACTTCTTCCCTCGATTGTAGCGCGGCCCCTTGTTACCAAAGTTCCATAAATTCATTTTAACCTCCTTTTAATAATACTTCCCCTTGTAATTCATTTTTTACGCTTCTTTAGCCAGTCTTCAACTTCATCGATTATAATACTAGCCTCATGTGCTGAAGTGCCCGGCTCTATCCACTCTAAACTGTTTTCTATAAGAGTAGGACCTACTCCACAGTCGAAGCAATAAAGCTTTCCCTCGTGTGTATAGTAAGCTTTGAGTTGTAATAGCTTGCTAGTTGTTCTGGCTAAGGTGATATACAGGGGTTCCATATCTCTGCCCAGGTCCGAAATTGAATTCCATTGTTGTACATGATCTATTTAGCTCAATAAAGGTAGCTCTTATTACTCTAGGACGTGACAATCCACACTTGGGGCATTCGATTCTACCTTCCATGATGTCGTCGTCCCACTGGTGAAGACAGTTCGAATTATCACAAGTAAAGCTAGCCATGTCTCCACCCTGGGTATAGGTCTTTTATTTTAGTCATTGCAGCAGTGTATTCTGTAAATCTTTCCCATTCTCCTGCGCAGTGGAATACTACCCATATCGCATCGTCTACATCCGAACGTATTTCTTTTACTTTACCATTCTCCCACCTATCCTCGCCGTAGTAAGGTGGTTTATAGTGTACCTTATCTCCGAATCTAATGTCAGCTATGTTAAGCATTAACCCCAACCGAAAAATGTTTTAGAGTTGCTTCGATAGCTTGTTCAGTATTAGTAGTAGCTAAGTTAGTAATACCTACAAAGAAATCACAATCACCATTTAGTTCACGATGCTTAATAGGTTTGTGATTAGAGAATCTTACTCTGAAACGCTTACCAGGCTTACTCGGATGAGATACTGTAATATACTTTGAGACTGTAGACTTCGCTTCATACATGTGTAGGATGAATCCTTTAGCTAACATCAATTCACAGAACTCTATCCACTTTGTTTTAGCAAAGCCCTTATTTTCATATGCCTGAATTCTCATATCGAGAATCGATTTAGTTACTCTTGAAGGTCGGTATCTCATTTTATCTTGACTCACTTTATTATCTCTTGTGTTCTGAATTGAAAGCTATCTGTAATGTTGTAACAGTCTTCCAAATATTTGACTCCGTGTATCTTTGCGTATTTACCAGAACTAAAGTTTCTATAGGTAGTAGGTGTTAACTTAGCTTCAACAACAATTACATTTTCCCCAAAGGTAGCTTCAAAGTAGATGACATCGTCTGTTCCAAGAAGCTTCTTCATCTGCTCTCTCGCTTGTTCGTAGAGCTCTTCACCCATAGTCTTATAAGACTTTCCTTGCATCCATTTCTCTACAAGTTGTTGATCTGTTATTACACGTCCGCCAGTAAAATCAAGGACTGGAGCGCCCCAACAGAACTTAGAGTGTCTACACGTCGTGCATATTTGACAAACTTCTGGTTTAGGTTCCCAATTACCTAAAATGATTTCGTCCATAGCCTCGATAATGGGTTTGGAATATGAATCGTCTCTTTCGACAAACATGTCAAAGGGATCGCAAGTGTTCTTGTTCTTACAATAGAGGAGAGTACCTTCAACCTTAATACCAAATGTTTGTTCTAAACCAGGCATGTACATCTGAACTTGATTGTAAATAAGAGGCTCGAATGTGAGACCTTTTTCTCTAACAGTTTGAAATCTGTAGTCGTGCATCGCTTTGATTTCAAGCATTAGCTCTTTAGCTTTAGGTGTTACAAGACCATCAGGATGTCCTGGAACTTCGGATCGTCCGACTTTGACTTCCAACTGATCCTCGCCTGTGAAACGCATAGCAAAGCCTGCACGTGCCAGTTGTTTTACAATTGATGCTTCCTGCTCGTGTCCGTCCTCGAAAGTGAGATGAGCGCTCTCGTCTCTTTCTTTAGGATCCAGTTTATGGTAGTTTAAATAGGTAGCATAAGAACACGGGGAAGCTTGTGTTACAGAAAATCCTGGTGCATGCGTTTCTTCAGCCGGAGTTGCTATTACGGCTTGTGCTAACATCCTACTCCTTTTACTTGGTGTTGTTTATCTACTTACAATCTCGACAACCAGGACAACTTACTCCGTTAGGATAAACTTTGTGACCTGAGCAAAGCTTCTGTCCTAATTTAACTTGAATCCAGTACTTTATTTTGGTGTGTAAAGATATATCAAACATTCCAGAAAACCCTCGCTTTCTCACACTTGTTAGCAGCTTCGGCAGCTTCCATGATCATACGTTTCAAGACGAGATTCCTTTTTTCACCCTTTCCTAGAACAGGGTCGATGAAGAGAAACTTCCAGAAAGGATCTTCTTCGAATCTATCCAATACAGATTGAATATTCTTTACATCATCAACAGTATGTAAAGAGATTCGAATAGCATCTCCCATTCTAAGAGTTGTAAGGTCGTATCGAAGTTCCTCTCCGAGTTCTACTATAATGCTTGTGGTTTTGTTTCTCCAACCGGGCTCTTTTCTATTACCAGTAATAACTACCTCGCTAGAGAAACCAAAAGACTTTAAACCTTCGAAGAATCTTCCTATACCAGCTCTTGTAGTATTCTCACCGATTAGACAAACCCATCTTCTTCTTCCCAAGAGAACAACATTCTCTAGAAGCTGTCTACAGCTTGGATATTCAGTACCCAAACCTAGTTTGACAAAGGTCATAGGAGTACCACAGTACAATCCTTCAGTCCTTATGTCGTCATAAATTTTTTCCACTTCAATCATTTTATTTTCTCCCACTCCTCAACCACTTCTTCATTAAGATGCGGTAGGCCGACTATTGGGCTCGGCACTTTTCACCCAAGCACACCCAACTGCATGGAGAATTCTATCTCCCCACGAGGTCTCTAGATCATACAGTTTATATCCTCACTTCGCTAGCAAGCAAGACATTCAGACTCTAGGAGCAGCCTTACCCGTTATCTTAAAAAGGACTTCCACCCTGCGAATGTAATCGCGTGATACGGGGGTCTACACCTCCTAGGTCTTCCGAGGGCACCGCACCTTCTTATACCATAGCTGTTCTTAGGTACGCTATGTTGTAGAGCGCTAGATTGCAAATCGCAGGAGTAATCTCTCCATCCCAAACCATCTTTTGACTCTTGGGGTGTAACTCTTGACTTGCTAAGCTATAGTCTTTAAAAGCAGCTGTAATCGGTACTCCTGTATCAAGAGTGGAAACGTTGCGAAACTCACTATAAGCCCCGAGCTCGTCTAGTGTAGTCACGCCCAAAAGATGTATCCACTCGAACAGCCCAGATATAGTATAGATAATGTTATAACGAGCTTCCGCCATACTATCTCTAGAGTCAGCTTTTCTATCTTTTGTTATACTATACGGGATTGCTAGTTTGTTGAACCCCATTTTATGTATTTCCCAAGCGCAATCAGTAGCGACATCGTGGGAGTCTCCTTGGAGAATTGGTAGAATTTTTTCAAAGTCGAAAACATCTTGCGAGTCCTCTAGAGCGTCCAGAGTTTTGTCAGCATCTAGAAAATAGTCTGGTGGACAAATCACATCTGGTAGAATAATCCTCGCAGCTTCTTCCAGTTCCGCAATCGTGGTGGGAGTACCGGTTTCATTAACAGAGTTGTCGAGAATTTTGAAGTTTGCGGATTCCGCGTAATGTTTTTGATACTCCTGATCGCTTAGTACAAGGTGTGTTAAGGCGAATTCGAAGTCCGTTAACGGTGTTATCAATTTTAACATCCCCGTTGGTATTTCCAATGATAGTAACATTTACTCCTCCTGCATGAATTTATCAAGTCTTTCTACCATCCCGGAAGCGTTTTCAAGCTCCGTTTCCCAAATAATAAAAGCTTTGTAACCAAACTTGGCGTAGAATTTTATTTTCTCTTCCTCTTCCTCTAGTTTATGCCAGTAGTTACCGAAGAACTCAATTATTTTCAGTTTACTTGGCTCGTGAATAAAATCGGGTATCTTCCCTTCGAAAGTTAGCCAACCACCATTCCAACACCAACAATTTGGATACTTTCTATTGAGGAAGTTTAGAACTCTGGTTTCTTGTTTATTTGGTTTTTTACGCTTGCCTCGAAGCGTGTGGCTTATTTGCATACGCGTCTCTGGGTGCTTATCGTAATGGCGTTTAGCAGCTTCACTAAGACGCTTGCGAGTTTCCTGACTGTGTTTTTTCGCCATGACCTACTGTTTTTAAAGCTTCCATTAACTGATGTCTATTGTATATACGAGCAAAGCCATGACTTGCTCTGGAAACGCTTACGTAGAAAAGATTTTTTTCTTCGTCTGTAAGGAAGCGATGTTGTTCCCACTTGTAGAGGAGAATATAATCAAACTCTGTACCTTTCGATTGATGACACGTTTGTACAATTAAGTTGCCACTGCCATAGTTTGTTTCTTTTGACTCTCCCTCACTGGCATTACCAAATCTCACAGTATGAGCAATCCCCAAACCTCTTAAGAGTGTAGAGACCTCTTTGACTAACTTGTTCGTGCGAGAAAGTATTGCTGTCTTTCCATTGGTTTTAAAACCCTTACTTATCAACTTCCTTGCGTAGATCTTGTTTAGGAAATCAACAATTTTAGGTTCACTTCGGTAGTTGTTATGTAATGTAAATTCTTCACAACCCCACTGCTTCAGCATTTTGATAGCTTCTAAACCTAAAGCACCGTTAAAACCATAAATTGATTGATAAGGGTCTCCAATAGCAAAAATCTTCTCACCAGCTATAGAGAGTACTACATCCATTTGTTCGATTGTTAAGTCTTGGACTTCGTCAATACAAACGTATTCGTATTTGTCTTTGTATTTCCGATTCTGAAAGTCGAATAGAAGTCTATCGTAACTACCATTCCAACCAACATTTCTACAACAGTAAGAGTGTATTGTGGAAGCTGTTATTCCTGGCATTCTGTCTATTAATTCTTCAGCAGCTGCTCTTGTAAACGTTAAACAGATCAGATCTCTATTTTTTTCGTAGAGGCGTTCGGCTTTGGCGAGCAATGTTCGAGTCTTACCGCTTCCTGGACCTGCAACACATATTGTACTGCCTTTGTGTTCAACAACCTCAAGCTGTTCTTCATCAACGCTGATCATTCTACCTTCCCGTTTCTAGCTATGGCAAAGAACTCTGCACGCGTTACTGCTTGCGTTTCAAATGTCCCCTTTAAGACACTTGTTGTGACTCTTGAGTGTTGTCTAACGCCTCGAGAAGTCATGCATCCATGCTTACCTACGACATAAACAGCAACGCCTTTGGGGTGAAGTCTCTTTTCAAACTCACAAGCAAGTTCGTTGCAGAACTGTTCTTGGAGTATAGGTCTGCGAGCCATCGTTTCTGCTATTCTGATAAATTTCGACAAGCCTAATACCTTATTGTCACTAGGTACATAAGCGATGGTCGTCTGGAGTTCGCAGTGTACTAAGTGGTGTGGGCATAAAGTGAAGACTTTAAAAGGGCCTGACACCAGCATCTCATCAAACTGATGTGGAAAGGTTGCTTTGAAGTGTTTATCCAAAGCAGTCTCAATCTTATCGGGAGGCCAACAGAATTCGTCAAACAATCGGATTAGTCGATTCTCTGTATCATTGAACTGACTTACACCATCCCAATCTTTATACATCTCTCTAAGGCTGCTTACCAAATCGCTACTGGCTTGTTTAAATTGCTCGTCCAACACGGACAACCTCCTAAAAATTTTTATTTTAATACTCTGGGCCTAATTTCGAAGTCTCCCCCAATAATCAAGATATCCTCAGCCGTTGGAGTACCTAAAGTGGGGAATTGTATTACAAGAATGCCGTCGTCAATCTGGTAACCTTGAACATAGTAGGTTCCAAAAGACGATTTGACTTCGTACGGAGCAGAAACTACATTTGGTGGAGAATCGTCTCCTCGCGGCAAGGTCCCCACTGCTATTGTGATAGCTACTAAGACGACTACCACGAAGATAAAAGCAAACCAGCCTTTGCCAATTAAGGTTTTCTTGGGTGATTCCGTGACTAGATTTGGGTCATCGATCATTTTACAACCTCTTCATACTCAATAGGATCTGTTAATCCCTGACTCCTAAAAGCTGCTACTCTTATCCGACAGCTATCGCAGACCCCGCAGGCCTTTTCGTTACCTTGATAACAAGACCAAGTTAAATCGAATGGAACCCTCAACTCCATACCCCAACGAACAATATCTCTTTTAGACTTACTAATTATCGGAGTTCTTAACTCGATTGCTCTGCGCTTCTCTACAAACCTTTTACTCGCTAGGTTAAAAGTCTTTTCTGCTGACGATATGAATTCTGGTCGACAATCTGGGTAGCCAGAGTAGTCTACAGAATTAACACCTATGTAAACAGCGCGAGCGTCAACAGTCTCCGCAAGAGCGAAAGCAAGTCCTAGGAAGATACTGTTTCTTTGTGGAACCCAAGTAGAAGGTATCTCGGCACTGACTCCATCTGTTGGAACTTCGAAATCCCCTGTTAAAGCGGTTTTAACTAGGACATCTATTGGTAAGCCTTTGAGTATAATATGCTGACAAGCCCCGACAGCTCTCGCGATGTCCATAGCACTTTCTATTTCTCTTTCGTGTCTTTGACCATAAGAAAGAGTCAGAGCATATAAATCCCCTGACTCTCCTATGTCATGCCTCGCTATGTAGGCGACTACTGAACTGTCTAGGCCGCCAGATAATAGTATAACAGCTTTTACTGTCATCTCTCCTCCTATACCTTAAACTACTTTTGTCGGTCCGAACTGAACTGAACCTGTACCCAGCATTTTGTCTGCAGCCTGTTGAGCCCATAAAGCTGCTTCGTACTCTGGTTTTTGGATTTGTATCTCGTACGCTTTGGTGATTGGCGAGTAGTAAATATCGTGATGCATTTCTGCTCGCTTGACTCTGGTTACCAAGCTTTGTAAGTTTGTTACAACTGATTTAGGACACTCTCCAGCCTGGTGAAGTATCTCAGCTGTTTCTAAAGCGTCTCTGAGAGCTTGAGCTGATTCAGGTTTAATTTTCAGTTTGTAGTCAGGCACTCTAAACTACCTCCTGTTAGATTTTGTTATCAGGAACGATTTCTATTTTCAGTATGGGAACTCTTGCACCGATAAAGGAACCAACGTCTTCAAACTTGATATACTTGTCATTTACTTCAATTGCAGGCTCTACAGCGTCTCCGATTATCTTGTGTAGATTATGTAAGTCGGGATAACGCTGATCCTTGAAATGTCCTGTTAACTTTATTGTAACATCTTTATGATGAACACTTTCGAATTCGGGATGTTCCCTAATTAATCGTGTTAGGGTATCCATCCAGTCTTGTGTAACTGATTTGGTAGTATTTGTAGGAACTCCTCTACGATCGTAAACTTTATAGTAGTTTACAGAAAGAACCCTACCGATATAAGGCATATTAATTATCACTCTCTTTTTCCCCTCACAGGAGCACTTCTGCCAACTACTCTCAGATGCATTTCTTTTCTCACCTCTTCCGCTTTGAGACAAACGTGTTCATGTCTCATATAACAAGGGTGATCATAGTATTGAATACTATTTTGAAGGTCACAGGAGAATCTCAATCCTCTTGTTGCGCAGAAAGTGCAATGTTTCTCTATAGCGTCAATCGGTCTCATTTTCTCCCTTTAAGGCTTTCACCCATTTGTAGGAGGCTCACTGGGTTGACTCGTTCATTCTCCCGAATGATTATTCCACAGTCCCAGTGACCAGTTCTAACCCTGTGGTGCGATTAGAAGCCTCCACTCCTGTTTTCTTGGGGGAGTAGGTAGGATTCGAACCTACGTGTTTAATACAGCTTTAACTGGGTGCCCCCAGTAGTCACATGTTTACCCTCTCGTGACACTGTAACCCTAACCTCTCGGGCACTACTCCTTGGTAGCAGGGGACGGACTCGAACCGTCGACCTCTTGGTTATGAGCCAAGCGAGCTGCCTCTGCTCTACCCTGCATTAGTATAACTCTTTGAAAACGATTGTACCTAGTAACAGTACTAACATTAGTCTACCTTGCCAGAGTATCTTATCTCTCGCGATACTAGGTAATTCATTTAAACTCATCGTTCTCAACACCTGGCAACTGATTAAGTGGTGTTGAATTTTGTTACCGAGTTTAGGATCTTTGATATAAGGTATTGCAAGTGTAATAAAAAGTTCTTGCATTAGGAGATATAGTTTTATGAACTCCCAAGTTAACAAGTCTAGTATGTACATTGGTGATCGGAGAGGGTTTATTCCCTACTTTCTCAACTGCTTCCGTCGGAAGGAAGCAAATTTCGACTTCGTGTCTTAACTAGTATCTACACAAAACCGAGGGATAATCAGAAGGGGTACTAGTCCTTCCTTTTTATCCTCCGATCATAAGTTTTCTGGTCACGGCCGCTGGGAATCAAACCCCGCACGAATTCGGTTCTCCGTCGAAAACCTAGATCTCAGATACGTTGTCCAAGATCTCCGGGTTGGTTACCGGTGACGCCTACTCTCTAGCGCCATATGCCGTGTTGATGTGAGGACTGGACCCTACTCGCGGGCTATTTCACCCCGCACCACTCCACTCCGTCCGCATTCGCCTGAGAGCTTTACAATAAGGCGGTTGTTCAATTCCCTCAGGATGCCAGTCTGTCCTCGGGTCCAGCCTCTTCCCAGTGATACAACCCCTTTCGAGGTTGAGTTCAAGAACTTCGGAGGTTGTCTCGATCCTCAAGCTCTTGTTGGCTCCCATCAGTCCGGAACATAAAAAGTACGGGAGGCACTTCATAATAACTGATAGGAACCAAGAAAAGTTTGAAGTAAGTGAGTTACTAACCTTCCCGGTGCGGAAAGGAAGGTGTTCGCCCACTTGCAAAACCCCAAGATCAAACCCGGTTAAGATCTTTTACTCTGTCAAATCCACCTAGAGTCTCTTGCTATTCTTCGTCTTCTTCTGTATACTCGGACTCAGGCAGGACCTTTCGAAGCTGGCTGCGGTCATCATAACCGTCAGTGCCGGCTTGTGTTCTGACTCGAGCGGCGAACTGGCGACCAAGCATTTCCTCTTCAGAGGGCATTTCAAAGCTTGTGTTCTCTGACATTTCTTCCACAGTAGTAACACCGGTGGCTACCATGATATCGCGGGCCCGGGTTTTAGTGTACTCATTCTCCAGATTGATAGCATCGAAGACTTTACCCTTAATTCCTTCGGGTTTCACAACTTCGAACACTACATCTACCTTATTACCTTTATCGGTCTTGCCATAAGCCCACTTACTGATGGCGAACAGATACATAAGCTTAGGATCCAAAGGTCCGAGCGCGATTGCATCTGTCATGTTGACGGTTACCGGTTTTTCTTTTGCCATGTTCCTCCTTGCAAGGTTATTTTTTTTGTCCCACACCAAAGTTTTTGGGGTTTCCCGGGTCTTATACTTCGAGTTTTCTCAACTCGTTGATAAGCTGGAGGGTTTTTGTGTTTGGAAGTTCTGTAGAAGGTTTGCCGAATAGCTTCATACTAAGTTCTTCGACTTGCTCTTCTGTAATACCCTTATCTTCCATTATCTTTAGCACAGCACTGTTTTGTCTTTCCTCTTGGGCCTCAGCGCTATCTTCGTCACCTTCTCTCATTCCGTAAACATCAGCACCAAAACCAAATTGTGAAAGGCTCTTCTTCATAGAATCAGTAGCTGCCCCTTTAAGGTCATCACCAATCGAAACAGGTCCGCTTCCATCTTTGAGCTGTTTTATATCAGTACTACCGAATTGTGATTTGCTTAGTGTTAAGCCTTCAATCTCAATTACTTCAACAGTACCGTCCGAATACGTTCTAGTTATCTTCTGTCCAGGGATTTTAACAGTTACTCTACCTTGCACACTTGCCTGTTTTTCCTTACCAGGAGGACCGAATATCTTTACATCTTCTATTTCAAAATCCCAAGCACGGTTGAATACTGCGTTGGCTTCTCTAATAAACCACCAGTTAGGTAAGTATGGAAAGAACTTTCCACCTCTTCCCTTTCTACGGGGTATCTCCCCTTTTTCAAATTCTTCTGTAGGAGTTATTCCTGTGATAAGGTTTTTAAGAGCTTGATCATGTTGTTCTTTTTGAATTAGCGCAAGCTCATTGACTAACTGTTCATTCTCAATTGTACTAATATCAACTACTTTGAATTCAGACATTGTCAACTCCTACAACTGCTTGAGGTGTAGCACCTTCATATATCTTGAGATTCGTTCTCTTTCTACGTCTCTTATCTGTACTTTCTAGTGTCCTCGTTTGAATCTCAAGTTCGTTACCTCTCTTCTGTCCAGGGTAAAATAAATAAGGTCTACCCTCAATCCTGAACTCGCTTATAAAGCTAGCGATTGCATTTACAACTGCTTCGTAGCGAGTCACGGACTCCATAGTGTAAACCCTTTCATCTGTTTCTCGACGAATAACTACTTCAAATTTCCTCACTACAACGCGCTCCCAAGAGTTTTACGTACAGATTGAAACCCACTGATATATTATAACAATTTAAAGACTAAATTTCAATAGTCATATTATTAAGGACCTTTCTGCGAATGTATAGCTAAAAGGAATTTCGCTCTATTTGTCTTACATAAAATTGAAATAAAATTTTAAGCTAGAAAGCTTGATGTTTTTGGCAAGATGCATTATTATTATAATAGAGACCCTTCATTTATATTACACAACGATTTCAAATTTGCGAGGTGAGCATGTCCTCTAAGACAGATTTATTTGACGATCAAGATCCTGCGGAGAAAATAGATGCAGCACAACGTAGATATAATAAGTCCGAAAAAGGGAGAGTTGCTCACAAAAAACATCAGCAGTCCGAAAAGGGTAAAGGGACTGCTAGTAGATATGCTAAGTCTGAAAAGGGAAAGCTCTCGAAGGAGAAATATAGACACTCTCCCAAGGGAAAAGCTTTTCAGAACAAAAAGAATGAAAATGAGAAAATGCTTAGAAGAGCTCATAAGTGGTTGAAAGACAATCCAGGAAAGACTTTTAACGACTTCTTGAAGTTACAAAAAGAAAGTGAGGAACTGAATGATAACTCAAAAGGATGAATTGCCCCCTGCTCCCAAGAATCCGCCGGTAGCTTTTAAGCTTTGGTACAGTAGACGTAAAACAGGCGCTCTGTCTGAAGAGATAGATGAATTGGGACCTCCAAAACATTCTTGCCACGACTGTACACACTACGAATCCACGTACGTGCTAAGGTGTCGACTAGCAAGTGGTACTTGTGTAAACTCCAGAAGCAGACCTTACTTCGAACCGATAATAGTAGGGTTCAGGAGGCGGGATGCTCTATTGATTCCTGACACCAGAGCTCAAGACTTTTACGAGTAGGAGGAGAAGGATGTGGCTGTTCACAAAGACAGGCTTTGGCGTGTGTATAGAAATTTATCAGGTGGTGGCTTGTCTATAGCTCAGTTGCAAGAGCGTACTGGCTATACCGATGCATCGATTCGTAATTATCTAAGGGCTTTAGAGGAGAGCGACTTAATTATGCAGGAACAAGTTAACAAAAGAAAAAAGATTTGGAAGATGAAAGATGGCAACACCAGTTAAGAAGTCGAAGAGAGATCTCTTAAAAGAGCTTTCGTATGTACCAAAGAGACTATACAATCGTATGTTTCGTCGCGGAGACTTCTTTTATTCTGAACATATGGATAGATGGACATTCACCATCGAGTATGGTTTTGGTCATAGGGTATTCGGTACAGGCAAGTCTCCTCATAGAGCCTTATCGGAGTGCTTAAATCAACTGAACCAAGTATTGGGTAAAACAGGAGAGGAAGACGATGTCACTTGAACATGTAAAGTGTCCAGATTGCGGTGGTAAAGCTATATTCGTAACGCGTGCTGGTACGCACGTTTGCGATTGTGGGTGGAAAAATATTGAAACTTGTGCTTACCCAAAATGTGGAAATACAACTGTGTACCCAAGCAAACTTTGCTACCCCCATAAAGAGATGGCTGGTTTCATCAGCTGGTTATACAGTGACGTATTGAAAGGAACGATCGACAATGTTAAAGCTCTAAAAGTATTAGTAAAGGGAAAGTAGTATGAGCAACATCAATATCATACCCAATATGTCAGCAGCCGATCAAGTTGAGGCTATTGGTAAGCAATACCAACTAAAGCTTTGGAGTGAGATAGAACGTATTGGTCTTACCTCTTGTCCTTATGCTGATTCTACCAACGCTATTTGCTTAGATGATGGAAAGGTTGAAGCTTTTAGAAAAGCTCTTGGGATAACCGAGCGGGGTGCACCCGTCCACGCCGAGCTTCCGACTATTAGAAGAGACGCCTCTCCAATCGAAAGGGTTTGGGTCTTTACGGGTTTAGAAACCGATGCCAGGAATTTCATTATGAAGCAGATTGCTATCGGGTTAAGTGTTGACAAACCAGAATTGTGGGTTTGTTCAACAGTTCCAAATCAAGTTACACCCGAAAATACTATAGGCTACTACGCTGATGGAATGTTTGCTCCTCTCGGATTTTCAGATGAAGAGTCTCAAGCCTTGTTAGACAATCTTCTTGCTAAACTTGACTCGTCAATAGTGGATAATCGATACTTCTTAATAAGTATCGCCAAAATGGACTTCCTTCATCCCCTTATCAGAATGAGAATCGGTTCAGTGTTTCACTGCAGTCCTGGTAGTAGTCATTTAACTGCCTGGGTTGTGTTTGTTAATACTATAACAAATCAGTCACGGCGTTACTTAATGCCTGTGAGTAAGGAGACCGTAGATGAGCAGTCAAGACTTTCTTCCGGAAATAAGAGTGGAGACGATAACCTGGATAGACCCGAAAGTGAACAACTTCCCGTGGAAAGTAGCCCACTCAACCAAGATGAAGAAAACAATATTCTCCCAAGTGGAAGTGAATGTGATAGAGTTAAACTTCCTCGGCATCTTGGAGGGAAAAGATTTGGACGCAGCAGTTCAGGATCTGATTCAGAACTGGCTGCAGATGAGGGTCTTACTGTCGACGAGACAAGAATTGACTGATCGAGGCATTAGAGACCATATAACATCGGAAGCGGAGGAGTTAGCTAGCAATACCAATATGACGTTGATAAGCTCTAGTCCTTTTCTTACTAGACAAGCCTCTATGAACGCTGTACAGCTTATTCTTGGTGGACAATGGAAGGTTGATGCTACTAACTACCACAAGTTATATTCAGATACGACTACACTCCTGAACACTTGGCTCGCTTCCGAAACGGATATGTCTTCTATCAGGAATAAACACTATTACCGTATTATCAGTAAGAAACCTAGTATACCGAAGTTAGAGGAGACATTAGAATGAAACTAGGATATTGTTAGAGATCGCTAACCTGGTTAACTTTTCAAAACTCTGTAGCGAGGTAACGGATGATAAGTTGTAGGAAGTGTGAAAGTCCTGCCGTTTGGAGAGTTGTTGACCATACGGGTATTAAACCTGATGCACTTGTTTGTGGCGAGCATGTAGCACGATACTTACTTAACGGTTGTTGTGTTTATGCAGTTGCTATCTCAAACAAAGCACGATCCGAAAAGAGCGAAGACTTGTGTCCATTTATAGATTAAAAGTAGAAAGGAGTTGATAAATGCAACAAGAGATTATCTGGTTCGCAAAGAGGATGCAAGAGGTATTGGACTCCTCTATGTCTAAAGAGGAAACAGAACGTTGGAATCAAGCTGATCAGCCGACTCTATATGAGGAGCTGATCGATAGAGTAGATGCCCTTAGAGAATGTATAAACCATCGATGCGAGTGTTGTCAAGCAGAATTCTTTCACGAGGAACAAAACGCTGCCGAGATTATCAAACGATGCAGCGATATTGCAAATCATGCCATGAAGATAGCCGACAACACAAACAAAGATAGAGGTTAACAATTGTTACTTGACTCTGAAATATTAGACTACCTCTACAAAAGAATACCAGAACCTTCTAGTGTGACTTCTAGTCATTGGCAAGAGATTGGCAAAGCGACTGTCCAGAAGATAAACGGTAAATGGGTATTCCGAGCAAGTGGTATTAGTAACTTCGTACCAAATAACTTTCTAAATAGAGGTAGACTAGTAATAAAAACGAAGTTAGCAAATCGTCTCTTAAATGAGTATAACTGCAACGACAAGCTTAAACTCGCTAGTGTTAGGCTGGCGAAGAAACAAGGCCGAATACACACACACGATTGTGTTAGACAGGCGTTAGTTATAAACTCTGTCAAAGATTTTCTTAGTCAGGTTAAATGTGTTTGTGTAATAGGTGATGGTTATGGTTATTTAGGTACTTTACTTAGAATATCGTATCCTCATTTAAAGGTAGTGTCAGTTAATCTTAATAAGATACTCTTCTTGGATGTGTACTATACGAAAAAGGTCTTACCAGATCAAAGTTTGATACTGATGCAAACTAAAGAAGATTTTGGACGTTGCTCTATGACATTCCTACGAGCAGAGGATTATCATCTTCTAGAGAGTCAGCCTATTGACTTTTTCATTAACGTAGCCAGTTTTGGTGAAATGAATCCACGTGTATCTAAACAGTACTTCAAGTACGCTCAATCTAGTTCTAGTGAAAAAGTTTATCTTTACAGTTGTAATAGAGAAAAGAAGATTTTGCCTGATGGCACTATAACAACTTTTCAGGATCTACCTTGGGCGGGCACTGAAACTATGTTTAATGAAAGACCTGGATGGTATCAAAAATATCCGATATCCAAACCGCCTTTCTGGAAACCTCTTGATGGTCCTATGAGACATAGACTAGCTATAATAAAACAGCAATGACTATTTTAGGGAAGTTTTTAGTTCATTACGGCATTTGGATACTACTGCTATATCTTTCTGGACTTCTAGCCCGAAATGCTTTATACGAGGGAATTACTCAAACTTTCTTTTGGGCTATAACTCTTTCTTATGTTGGGTGTTTTATAATTGCTAACTGGCCGGTAAGTAGACCTAAGATAAACTGGATTGCCTTAGGTATTTGGGCAATTAGCCTTACACTACTACTACCACTTGCACTGAGAGGCGATCATATACTAGGCGTAGATACTCATAGAGAGTTTTACGCCTTTATGCAAAGTGATCTTAACAATGAAGTATATACATGGGACGGGGGTTTAGTTGCATCGTGTTTAAGTGTAACCATATTACCTGTTATATTTCAAGACGTCACTTCGATAGAACACGAAGTCTTATTCAAAATTCTATATCCTATTCTGTTTTCAGTATTTCCCGTAATAGTGTATTTGATTGCAAGAAGGTTCATGGCCGTGGGATGGGCGGTCTTGTCAGGTCTCACAATAACCCTTCAGCCAATGTTCCTTTGGACAACAGCAAACGCTCGAACAAGTTTAGGCGTCCTTTTTATAGCACTCTTCCTTTTGGTGATGTTTAGTGATGTAAGAGATGGAAGCAAGTTTATCTATATCACCCTACTAGGTGTCGGCTGTGCTCTGTCTCATTATATGTCGGCTGTAGTACTTTTAGTATTGCTGGCGACTTTCTTGTTGTTTAAGGGTTACAGAACAGTTACTTTCTTTTCTCTATCAATAATCGCAGCGGTAACTTTAACATGGCAAGTGAGTTCAGGTCTAGAAAACCATTATTGGTTCTTGCAGTAGTAAGCATTCTCTTGCTTGCATTCGTTTTTGTCTTGGATAAGTATTCGTGGCAAAGAATGTTGTTAACTGTATCACCTATACTGGTTATAATGAGTATCAGTATAGTAAGAGATTTTGATTATGAAGTTGATCATACAGATCTTTTCGCTTGTATGTGTATTTCTCTTCTATGTTTATCTCTGCTCGCAACTGGGGTCGTTTCCAGGGCATTTAACTACAACGAATACACAGGATTATTCCTTGAGCCTGACGATAAGTTATACGACGCAAGATTCATAACGGAAGAAGAGTCGAGAGCTATAAAGACTCTTGATCGCGATTATACCTTCTTTGTTAATCAAGACTACGCTAAGTACTTGCTTGTAAGTCAGTTATTAATACACCCTGATAAGGTTTGGATGTTTCATGAAAGACATCCTAGTGATACCAATTACTATATAGTAAGTACAAACAGGGAAGGACAAAAACACTTTTCAGACTTGCGAACAGATGAGCATTTGGTAATCAACTTACCAGAACTGAAGATTTGGAGGCGTAGTTGTGAAAGTTCTGCTTAAAAAACTAATTAAACAAAAGCAGTTACCAGGATTAGCAGCTCGTTGGGGTGCTGGTAAAGTTACTTGGACCCATCTAGCGATTTATGTTAATGCCGGCACATTCTTAATGATGACGGCTACTTTCTATCGCACAACGGCTCAACATTGGTTCTTCGCTAAGTTTGATGGTTGGACACCTGGATATCCCTTATTCCTATTCGTTATTCTATTCGTTCTAGGTTTAATCGCCTTGTTTTGGGAATTTAAATTCAGCTTACCTTCTGTTTTTAGATTCCAGCAAGACCAATTGTATGAACACTCGGAAGTGTTTAAAGGTGATATAAAAAAGATACTAACTGACAATGATGAGTTAAAGAGCCAACTTGAAGATGTTTTAAAGAAACTTGAATCTTTAGAGAAGAAACAAAGGCTGTCCAACTCCTCAACTGATTAAAGCATACTTAAAGAGTAGGAGATAAATGAAAAAAGACACGTCAAGACTAAGAGTACTAGCAAATCTACTTCCCAGTACTCCGCTGTCTGCTAGACAGATTGCTTTGAGGACAGGCCTCGGAGCTACCAACGTTCGTAAGCGCCTTAATGAGTTAAAGAAGGCAGGGTTAGCTCGCGACGACGCACCTGTTAACCCGCTTTTCGCTCGAGAGAAGCTTTGGTTAATTACGGAAGAAGGAATGAAAATAAAATCTGGATAGGAGGAATACAATGGACTGGAGCAAAGACGCACCTGAACAGGCAGGCTACTACTGGATGAAAGCTGCAAGCGGAGCAGACCAACGCCCCGCGTTATGCATGGTTATTCAGTACCCCAATGAACTTAGAGTAATGTTCATTGGAGACCCGCAAATGTATCAACTCGTAGAGAAAGATAATATGTGGGCCGGACCTCTTCTACCCCCAACAAAATAAGGTAATTACTGTCAGTAAAACAGGAGGTGAGGATTGCTTGTAAGAAACTAAAACCCGTTTAAATAAAAAAAGTATAGGAGGAACCAACATGTTAGTATTCATAGCAATCGGAGTAGTCGTGGCAGGGCTACTAGCTATCGCCTTAATAATGGCGAACAATTGGATCAAAGCCGAACCAAATGAGGTAATCATCCTCACAGGTAGGAAACATCTCACGAAAGACGCGTCCGGTAACGTTGTCAAACGTGGTTGGAGAATGGTAACTGGTGGAGGTATTCTAAGGATACCAATTCTAGAGAAGATAAATAGAATGTCTCTCTTGAATATGAACATCCCCGACTTGACAGTAACGGAAGCTTATTCCTCTCAGGGTGTAAAAGTTTCTATAATATGCGTCGTAAACTTCAAAGTCTCCTCTATAATAAGTATGGTGGAACTTGCTATAGAGAACTTCCTTGGTAAACCTGTAGAAGCTATGAAACAAGTAGTTCAGGAGACAATGGAAGGTCAGCTAAGGGACGTTATGGCTACTTTAACCATTGAGGAATTATACAAGAATCGGGAAGCCTTTATAACAAAGGTTCATGAGCAAGCCACTGAAGAGTTAGCAAAGATGGGGTTGGTAATTAACAATATCAACATCCAATCGATTTCCGACCCTAACGGCTACTTGGACGCTCTCGGCAGAGAAAGAACTGCGCAGGTTATAAGAGATGCAGAGATCGGTGAAGCAAGGGCTCAAAGAGAGTCAACAATTGAAACCGAGACTGCCATGAGAGAAGCCGCTGTTGTTAAAGCTGAGCAGGAAAGACAAACCGCTGAAGCTGAGAAAGAACGAGACGTTGCCATGAAGAGATATATCGGTGAAACAGCAGCCGCTAGAGAGAAAGCGGATCAGCAAGGTCCTCTCGCCAAAGCCGAAGTAGAGAAGGAAGTTGTTGCGGCTCAAGAAAGGGTTAAAGAGTCACAAGAGCTTGCAAGAAGGGATGTAGAAGCTGCAAAGGCTCTTGCCGAAGCTGAACTGCTCAATGCTACAGTTGTAGTTCCAGCTGAAGCCGCCAAACAAGAACAGATCAAGATTGCGGAAGGTGAAGCAGAAGCAATCAAGAAGAAAGCGGAAGCTAGCGCTTACGAAGTAGAGATACAAGGTAGAGCTGAAGGTGAAGCTGAGAAAGCTAAACTAACCGGTGAAGCTGAAGGTACAGAACGAATGGCTCAAGCTCTGAATACTTATCAAGAATCAGGTAAGTTGAAGATCTCACTTGATGCAATGGTAGAAGTTGCTAAAGCCGGCTCCGTTACCTTGGACAACTTCGTGCCTGAGAGAGTCATAGCCTTCGACGGCGGTGGCGGTGGTAATGGTCACGGATCCTTAGTAAACCTGGCAACCATGGGACCTGTAGCCCTTACTAAGTTCATGGAATCGATGAGTGCTGCAGCGGGTGTCAATCTGCTAGAGCTAATCGGCCAACTCAACAAGGATGACGAGCCAGTCAAAGTCGCCGTCACTTCTCCGGTTACAGGTGAACAACCTGAATCTGAAAAAGATGAGCCCAAACTTAAGAATCCAACGAGTCCTGTAGACCCAACAGATCCACTAAAAGAAATAGACTAAACAAATAAGCGGGGTCGTGACTGAAATTCAAGGTACTCCTACCAACACTAGGTAGAGAGGTCGCACTGGGTGAGAGGCCTAGGCACTAACAAGGGAGTAGTGACTCTTGAAGGTGTAGACGGTTTTCCCTTTGCCGGGGGAGCTATAGTCCAACGCGTGCGGGTGCAAGTCCCGTCGACCCCCGTTTGAATCTAAACAGAGAGATATGGCGAAATGGTAGACGCTCTGGATTGGGGTCCCAATTCCCTTTGAGGCTAATAGGAGCAGCAAGCCGAACAAGCGAAGATAGGTGTCTTAAGCTGCTAAGTGGACACATTACGAGTCTTCGATCCTAGATGACTAAAGAATGAGCATGGGAAATGTCATCATGCAGGTTCAAGTCCTGCTATCTCTCTTTATAAAAGTATAGGAGGAACCAACAATGTTAAGAGTCATAGCACTTATAATTTCAATAGCCTTCTCAGTAGTGATACTTGCGGGAGCAGCTCTATCCTTCATCTTAGCTATTGGATCTTTCGACGAAGATGAAATAGGATACGCCCTCGCATTTACTATTGTCCTGCTAACAATCTCCGCTGGCTGGCTTGCTGGCGGTGCCGGTATGATCTTCAAGGAAATAAATCGAGACTTCAGAATTGTCGAACTGCCTACTAAATGTCCCACCTGCGGTAAGAGAACACTAACTGCCATCGACATCGGCAAGAATATAAATGTAATTGCCTGTTCTAGCAAAGTCTGCGACTCCTTCGGTAAAGCTGTGAATCTGGAAGTTACTAAGGAAAAAGATAGTGGAAACGACTAAAAGGCCTGGAATGATCGAGTTCCTTTAGTCTCTCATTTAGAAGGAGGAAGATAAAATGGATGAATGGGGATACTTTTTAGTGGCTGTAATCCCTGCGGGCTTTCTCATCGTCCTCATGGTAATTGGGGACATCGACTTCGACTTCGGTCTCGACCTGTTTGAGATCTCGATATTCTCTGACGCAGGCCCTCTTGGTCTTAAAGCTATACTTGCCTTCGTCTCAGGATTCGGCTTGGGTGGTTTAATAGCCGAAAACCAAGATTGGGGCATCGGACCAATCATTTCCGGTTTCATCTTTGCTGTCTTACTGTATCTTGTAATTCTCATCTTTATGCGGTTTGTGTATTCTCAGAGATCTAATACTTTAAAACACGCAACCAACTTGATAGGACAGTCAGCCACGGTTACGACACAAATACCTAAAGGCAAGCCTGGAGAAATTTCTGTTATTGACCCAGAAACAGGTTCTACAATAAACCTGACTGCAAGGTCTGTTAAGACTGTAACAAGAGGTTCACAAGTACTGATCATGCAAATTCGTGGCGGCACTGCCTACGTGGAGTAACCTATGGAAGAAACAACACACGACTGGGAATTTAGTTGGACCTTATTTCTTGCAATTGTTGGTCCTGCTATCGTAATCACTATAGGTGTTATAATTAACGCCTTTAAAAAAGAATTCGAGGCACATGATAAGAAAGTAAAGGAACAGAGACGAGCAACCAAAGCCACGCAAAGACAAGCAGAGGAACAGCTTGGCAAAGCTATCATCGCCGCGAGACAGTCGACAAGCCCTCAAACTGCGAAGACATACAAAGTTGATGTGCAGAAGCCCGAACTAATAAGTTATAGGGGAGAACCATTAACAGATCTACCAACCAGTAAACCTAAACCCGAAACACAGAAAAGACGTGCGTATTCAGATGAAGTACCAGAACACAAGGAAAGCTTTCTGGATAAACTACTCGGAAGAGTTCCTCAATCGGAGTAAACAATGGAACCAACACCTACAACGGAAGTAACTGAGCTCACCCAAACTCTAGTAACCATACTGCCTATAGTAGTGATTCTAGCAATGGTTGGCGCAACATTTATTATCACCATGGGAGTGTTAACAAGATCATCCTCACCAAGCAAGAAGCGAAAGAGTAAGCCGAAACCACCGAAAATAACAGTTACACCTGAACCTGTTGATAATGCCTTAACCGAAACTATCGAGGGTATGAGACAAGCCGTAGACAAAGATACACTCGAACTCAAAACAAAAACGATAAAGGCTCCAGAGCACAGGAAAACCGAATCATCACTAGAATACGAACTACACAAAGCAAAAGAGACTGTCAAACCAGTTGTTGTCACGCCGCGGGCCTTGAGAAAGAAAACTTATATGTCCGACGAGCCTGCTAAACACAAGGAAAGTTTCTTCGACAAACTACTCGGCAGGATTCCTAAACAGGAGGAGTAATGCCTGAAAAAATTATCACCGCTGTACAATATTTTATATTACTATTCATAGCCGTAGTTGCTGTCGTAGCCTTCGTTCAAGTAGCTGGTATAGGCGACGACACAGATAAACTTACTGATGCAATCCTTGTTGGTAACCAGCCTGGAGAAACCTGGAAACCTCCCTGCGCTGAGCATAGCGGCTGCGTCTCCTTTTGGACAGAAAACTCTCCTTGTTATCTAGACGGTTATAATAATGGTTATTCTAAAGGTCACAGTGATGGGTGGAATGATGGGTTTGGTGAAGCGGAGGGGATCTGCGAGGAGTTGTTGGAGGAGAAGACTGATGTTACTTTAACTCTAAGCGGATCCCCTAACCGCGCTACAGATGAAGACCTTACGAAAATATTGAGAGATACCTATGACTCTGCTTGGTACGACGGCTTTAATCAAGGACTTGACCACTGTCAAGACATTCTCAAGGATCTACAAAAGGATTTGGATGTTACAACTACTAATTACTATACAGGTAACTCCTGCCACCTTGAAATGTATCCTATAAGACAACAACATACAGAAGTATTCGGCAACGACATGATGACTATCGACTACGCAGCTGTTATACCAGGTCAAGGCTCTAAAGGTGATATCGAAGCCTTCGTTGAAGTCTACAACCCTGAGGGAACTTCCTGGGAAGGGAAAGACTTTGACTACGTTGTAATAGAATACGCCAGATTCGGTTGGAGTGAGCAAACTATTTCTATCGGCGAAGACATTATCACCCTACCGAAACTAGAGGAGAGTAAACCTGTAATAGGTTATTTCACTTACCACTACTATTTGTAGGAGAGTTTGATGGAAAAGAAGCTTTACCCCCTACCAACAGTAGATGAACTAACCCTCATTCTAGAGGCCATAATACCTAAACACATATGGGGTGTATACGATTTCAATGCTCGCAGCCTCGCTCAAGAGCTTATATGGAGGATAGAGAGCGATGACAAAGATCAAGAAAACTTGGGAAGAATCTCTGGAGAAGTTCAAGAAGAAGTGGGAGCAAGAGAAGAAGGAAAGAAAGACTCTTAAGAAAGGTGATTGGGTTATATATGGCTCGATAGGTTCTATATCTGGTTTCGGGATGATTGAGTGGATCAACGACGACAAATCAACTTGCTCTATCAGGAAATCGGAGAAACAAACAGACTTTCACTTTTGTTACTGGGAAGTAGATCCCTATGTAACTAAAGTATCCAATTTACGAGAGGGAGCCGAAAGATATTATGCTCAGCATAGATCCGGAGGTATTCTCAGTAGTGGTTATCCTCGAAGAGATTTCGAGGCGAGGTTGAAAGTAGACTGGCCTAGTTACTATATTACTTTGGAGGAAAAAAGTGTCGACTCTAAGCAGTGATAAAATAACGGAAGTTAAAAACAGATACTGTCCCTGCCCTGACTGCGAAGGTGCCTGCGAAGATGTTCTCCAGGAAGCTGCTGAAGAAGGTGCCCGTGTAGTAATTCAGTGGATCCAACGTAATGCCGTCTACTCACACAGTCCTAGCCGTGAACTCATTCGAATAGAAGACAAAGACTGGCAGAAACTCCTCAAAGCTGAAATACCTGAAGATAAATCTGGATGGGTTGCTCGCTGTCCGTAAGAAAAAGTATTCCATAAAAAATTAAAAAATGCGTATGCTATCAGGTTGACATTTTTCGAAAGATGCTATATAATATACTTATGAGGGATAAGAATGGCTACTCTAGCTGAGGGCAAGGTGTTTGTGTTCACCGGCAAGCTCGCTGTCACTCGTAACCAAGCCTCTGAAGCAGCACGAAAAGCAGGTGGTTTCGTTGGTTCCTCTGTCTCTCGAAACACTGACTATCTCGTTGTTGGTGAGAAGCCTGGATCAAAGGAAGCTAAAGCCATAGTTCTAGGTATACCTCGTATAACAGAGGGAGAGCTTCTAAACCTTCTAGAAGAGCTACCCGAAGAGGAATTGCCTATGGAGAAATGGAATGAATACGATATCAAAGTTATCACGGAGGAGACGTTCCTCAAAGTACTTGAGACACTTGAAGCTCACGTAGAGGAGAAGAAGAGATCTAAGACTAAATATCCGCCGAGAGAAGAAATGTCCTACACCAACATGCAAGTCTTAGACCAACTGCTCACAGACCACGCCGGGCTCAACAGAGAGATCAACCTCCAACCGATTCTCTGTCGTCACTGTAATAACGTAATCCCCTATTCTATTCACAAAATTCACTACTACTGTTTCAACTGCCACTGCTATGAAGATGTGAAAGTCCACATTTGTCAGTGGGGTCCCTGCTTAGACCTGCCTTCTAGTCCTGATTCCTGGTATGAGGAGTGTAAGGTTTGTGAAAACGTTCGAACCGTGACGAAATCCAAAGTCGCCGAAAAATCCGAGTTTGTATTAAAATCCGACTTTGTCCATTCCGCCGAATTCGCCTTCGATGTCACATCCAAGCTCGCTGTTAGGGATAAGGCCCGATACGAGCATGTACTTTCTGGGAGCTTTATTAACGACGAAAAGTATAACACCTTTATTCAATACTTACGGAAGAATGGATTTTCTGTAAGAGGGAATCATGATGCTTAGGGAAGAATACAAAGATGCATTTTTCAGAAATTCACTTTCGACTTGCAATCCTTTGGAGTTAAATCTTAAAGGAAAAAAGCGTGTGGGATTTAGTAAACTGCTATATAATATAATTAGAGGAAGAGATGCTCTTTTTCAATCGAAGTGTTAAGGGGGTGAACATAGCAGAGAAAAAGACAGAAGAGAGGGTGTGCAACGTGTGTGGGTACATACACGAGGAAATGCAACACTGGGTGGTAAACTGGAAGTTGTATTTCGAGCGAGCACCCGAAAGTCAGCTACTTCATTTTGAGGGAGGTGAACCTAAATGCGCTAACTCTAAAAACGGTTGACGTGTCTAAACTCTATTTTAAAGGAGAAAAGGAATGGAATTCAAAGATTATGATTCGCTAACCGAGGACGAAAAAAGAAGGGTATGGGATACCTACGTTAAGTCCTCCATGCAGAGACAGGAAACAAACAAAAAGCGGAATCAAGCCATATCAACACTGATTTCGGAATTCGATGAAGAATTCAAGAAAATCCAGGCTAAGATCCGGAAAACGGTTGAGCGTCCTGTCTTCACTGATAAGCAGAAAGAAGACATCCTCAAGAAAGCTGAGGAAAAATCGATGGACAACAGCGCGAAGAATCGTGCTAAGACTCAGCTGATCGCCAACCATAAAGATCGTTACGACGAACTTATGGCCGCCTAGCTTAACCGTCACCGCCTTACAATTGAATATAGAAACCTAAAAACTCTGAAGAAGAGTAATAAGTACCCGTTTCTACGGGTACTTTTTTTGCCTTGAAGATCCAACCCCAAACATCCGAACACAAGCCGAAAAGGAGGAACCAATCGAATGGCTCTACATCCCCTTGAGAAGGAAACCATTAGAAGGATGAATGGCTGGGGTCTAAAACCTCAAGCGTATCTTCCTCCAGATGATAACGACGACGACGATGATTGTGATGACGACGAGTAAATCCAACTTTGGATTCGTCGAGTTCGTAGCATAGTGATTGGGGAGCTGGAGTGTGGCAGTGACATTCCAGCTCTCATAATCAGTGTCCTACGCACTGAAAAAAGATGAGGAGGATCCAACTCATGTCGAAGTACGACCCCGATAAAGATGTGGAGATCTGGTCTGATAGTCTAGCAACGTCAGAACGATCAAAGTTCCATGTCTCCGTTATGCGGTACGATAACGGTCCACTAAAAGTCTCATTTCACAGAACCTTCATCGATGCCTCTCAGAACGAAAAGCCTGCATCTGCTGGCAGACTTACAGAAGGAGAAGTTCGTTGGTTATCTGATGTGTTTCCGGACATCATCGAACAACACTTTGGAGGATAGGAATGAATCTAAAGGATTGGGAAAATCTCCCTGAAGAAAAAAAGAAAGAAATCTGGGCCGGTTTTATGCATACAACTACAATCAAGCACTCAATAGCCTTCGAGATGAATCTAGACGAAGTTGAGGAATATTTTCGTCTGCGCTTGCATACTGATCTCAAAGACTGTATCGCTCCTGCTCTATCTAGCAGTGACGCCTTTCAAGACAGTCTTAATTCTATACTCGAAGAGATTAGTGGAGTAATAGAATATCTCCGCAACCCAGAAAGAAGAAGTACTACAACAAAACAGGAATGATCACCCCCTGATCTATGGAGTCGAAGCCTCTTCACCCTCTCTACTTCGGCTCCTTAATCAGTGGTTGAACACTGAAATAAAAAGAAAGGAGGTAACGTTTCATGTATTACTCGTGGAGTGAGTACAAACAGGATATAGGACTAGAGCATTTCTTCGGCGAGAGATCTACAGACAAACCAAGTTTCCTAGAGTATGTTCGCCTTGCTGTTACGTTAGCGGGCATGTCTCTTATATCAAAACCCCTATGCAGGATTAAAGGTCACGACGTGGAATGTGAGTCTTATGCTAATTCCGAAACTGGCAGCGAAAGTTTTTACTGTCGTAGATTTGGTTGTGATTGGTCTCATACACATATCTACTACTAAAAAGGAGTTAATATGGATCTACTTATAAAGCAACATGACCACTCAATGAGCGCGGCACAAGACGCCTCAGGTCTTGTCTACAGGAAGCTTGTAGGGTCTCGAGGTACTTGGATGGTGGCAATGCGAGAAGCCTGTGCACAGAACATTTACTTCTGTCCAACTGGGGGATCCAACCTCGGATTCGGCGGAGCTGTACTCTCATTTACTCTCGAGGACGGTACAATTGAACATCACAAGGGACCTTGGCATTCTAACTCCGACGCTCTATTCGAGGACACGGGTTACGATGTTAGAGACAAACACGAGACGTTTGTAGTTGTCTCAGAAGGGCGTGAGTATCTTCCTAATCAAGGTTGGAATATGTTAAACATCCTATACAAAGACGAACAACCAGAGATAGGAAGATTTAAACGTGGAGAAGAAATTGCTCAACGGTTCGCTAACGAGCTCGATAAACAGGTTTTCCTCTACTGCGTAACTCCTGGGGGATCTTCGTGTGGGTCTGTCAAACCTGATCACACGAAAGGAGAAGGGTGTGACTAGCATCGAGATATGTAAAGAGATACTCAAGGAAATCGAGAAGGACCTGAAACACATCGACAACGCTAAAAGCGCACTAGATCGAATACGAGCCATTAACTCTGCTATTGAGAAATGTGACTCGATGAAGTCTATGCTCAAATCAATGAAGCAATAAGGAGGACAATATGGGGAAAAGTACAATCTTGATGTTAATCAAGGAAATCACGGAAGACGTTACCTTCATATATGACCTACCCCATAGTGATGGTAGGGATGAAGCTGTTGACAACGTCATTCGTAAGTCAAAGGGTCTCACCGAACTATTGAAGGCGTCAAAATGATGGAACGAGTTAGAAGCGGAGACCCCGATAAGAAGACAGTTCTGATTTGTTGTGATGGTAGAGAAATTTGGCCTGTTGTCCAAATCGATTGTGGTGTCGCCTACGCTGTCTGGCATTGTGAAACTTGTGAGCAAGTCGCTTACCATACAATAGGCGAGATTGACCCAATCAAAATCAAATTCCTACCTGAACCACCAACCGAAGAAGAACTCGTTGAAGAACTGAAAACAAAATTCCAAGAAAAGAATAGATTTGATCCTGAATTCCTCGACTATGCAAAAAGTCACGGGTCTAAAGTGCTAAACACCGAAAGGAGGAGTAATGATAACTTACAATCTCGAGATAACCTTTGAGGCAACCCATGAAGAAGCTGCAGACGAAGTCATAGCAAACATTATCGCCTCAAACGAAGAACGCGAAGGCATTACAGACTTCGAGCTAAACATTGTAGAGTATGTCTAATGGCTTATTTTAGATGTACAACCTGCGGCTGGATACATTCAGAGCACGAAGAGGCAAACCCTGCACAATTCTGCGTCTCCTGTGAAAGTCTACAACCGTTTATACAAATAGACAAACCCTCTAACGAAATAAAAGGGCGTCGTTATATAATGATAACGGATTGTAAGACTTGTCCGCACTACACAGAAGAAGAGACCAAGATCCATACGTCGTGCTCTCTTGACCGTCGAGTAATTTACTCGTCGTACAGTAGACCTTTTCCTGAGTGGTGTAGACTCCTAAAGGAAGAGGAGCTTATTGACTATCTCGCGAGCCAAGGAGTTATAAAAAATAAAACGAGTTAGATCACAAGCTTAGACGACACATCCAACGTAACCATTTCCCTGCTCACGTTGGATCTGTCCCTGAGGTTGTGACCTCAAATAAAAAAGGAGGTGATTATGTCAGAGGTACAGAAGAAGACTCGTCCATGTCCCGTCTGCGGCAAAGTCGTCAGAGACAAGTTTGTACATATAAATGAGGAGCATCCAGAACTGCGCCTTATGTACAAACACTACGAGAAGAATGGTAAACCCCGTCAACACCTTGAGTGTGCTAAATGTGGTAAAGCCACTTCTTACAAAACGGCTCACATCCATATCAACTGCGGACAGAAGATTGAAGACGAGCCCAAGCTGATGAAGTCGAAGGAAGAACCTGTAAGCGAGGCCGTTCCTGTAAACAATAGTCTCGACAATCAGATTCTAGACATCATCGACGATGCTGCCGGTGTTTGCATCGAAAATCATCTAGAGTATCTGGAATCAGAAGTAACCAGACTTACTGATGAGAATACTCAACTGATCGACGCACTAAACAAAATCAAGCAGCTGACGCAAGATCGCATAGATCTTTCTGAAGTCTAAACCCCAGCCTACAGTCCTCAATTCGTTGGGGGCTGTAACTGAGGCTTTGACCTTAATAAAGAGAAGGGGGAATGCTTATGGAGAGACCTATAGTACGTTACCGCGAGGAAAGATATTATATACGACACTGCCTTACGTGTAAAAGAGAGTTCGAACTCGACTACTACGAGTCTGAACAAGTAGTGTGTGATCACTGTTCGGAGGAAAACGATGTATCTGAGCACCTCAGTAAAGGAAACTGATTGTCCTGAATGCGGCCAGCGTATACCCATTAAATCATATACACTTATCTCAAGGCTCAGAGGTGGTAGAGTCATCCGTACATGCAGAGCCTGCTCGATCAAAGATCTCGAAATCCTGAAAGAGGCTTTGCAAGCTAGAAAGATCCCTCGCACTTTAAGGATTAAAGCAGCTGTAATATTAAAAGGTAAAGATCTAACAGGTCCTTGTAGTAACTGCGAGAAGGAAATCCAAGCAGACCATAGATGCATGCACTTCAGAGCAAAAACCTCTAAAGAGATGTACAGAGGAGCATCTCGCCCTAACTACATGTATTGCAAAACCTGCTCTATTGAGTATGTTAACGAACTATTGGAGTGGTTGAAGTGAGTAATAACCTTTTAGTGCAAATAGCTGCTGACAGAGAACGAATGGAGGCTCTCTCACAAATTGTACCGAAAGCTATTGAGTACAATGCATTAGCAATTAAACCAATACACGACTCTGTTCAAGTAATCTTCCAAACAGAGGAAGAGTGCCTAAGCTTTGCTAACTGGTTAAGAGAGGAGGGTTATTTTGAATGAATCCAAAGTCGACCCAATCGAGATCGCCCGCCAGAGGATGAACTCTGAAGACTTCGCGAAGTATATGAAAGTAGTAGAGTCTCAACAGATTCGCGAGAAACCTACATGGTTAAGAAGTAATGGTCAACGTATTCCTATTCACAAAATGAATCGTTACCATCTCTCCGCGGCTATGAATAAAGTTCACAACTTCACGCTTAGCATAATGAATGATCAAGGCTCATCCTACTTTCAGTCCGTTCCTCCGGTTTACTTTGACCTTAAAGACGAGATGCTTAAGCGCGGAATGACAATTCCACACGCACCCAGATAAGGAAATACCAATGGTTATAAGAAATAGACGAGAACACGACAAGTACTTAGCAGATAAATGGTGTGCAATAGCTTTAAGGATGGGAGCTACCAAGGCACAAGTTTCAGAAGGGGATCAACTCTCCATCGAGTTTGAAGACTCCGAAGTGGAAGAGAAGTTTTTCACATTGCTAAACACTGTCCATCCCTGGCTAGTTATAGGGAATCCCTGGTTGGAGAATTCCGATGGGTAACTATATATGCGACCGTTGCGGTATGGTACATCCCGACGACAGTTGGTGCCCCGACATCGAAGCGCTAGAAGAGCTTAAGGAGGAGTAATGGTAAAAGCATTCGTAGACGATACATACCACCCTATAACACTTACACTCGAGAAACCTGAAGAAGCTGTTTTATTATGGCATCTCCTTCACTGCGATGAGGAAACAACCTTTAGAGATTACTGCGACATATATAATCTAAGGGTTTTCGAAACAAGAGCGATTAAAGAAGAACTCCGCAGTATTATGAACTCAGCTCTTACAAAAGGAAATGTGGATAATACCTTAAAGGACAAGCTTGTATAATGGAAAAGCTAACATATAGAAGCACTCTAAAAAAGCTTCGACAACAGGCTATAAACGTCCTTGAAGGTAGATACGTAGACAATGTAGGTACCCACGGAAATACAAACTTCTCGGCAGATGTTGAGTGTTATGGTTGTGAATATGTTTTCCAACAAACAGGAAAAGAGTGTTCAACGTTTCCCGAAATAGATTGTCCCGTCGAGGCTGTGGCCCAAAGAATACGAGCACTTTCTGTCTGTTGGATAGATAACAACGACCCCAAACAAGTCTTCAAAGCGATTCAAGTCATCGATAAAATGTTGGAGGAGCTCAATGTCAAAGCTAGTAAGAGTTGAGACCAAAGTCCTTCTCGAAAGCGACTACAATAGCTTTCAAGAGTGGTCCCAGGCTTCTGATAATCTTCGCACCGAAGGTTGGAAACAAGCTTTTAAAACCTATGTCACCAACAACGTTAGCTACGCTATAATGTACAAAGAAGTGTACGACAACGAGACACAACTAGATGCTTTCTTTAAAGAGCAAGATGAGAAAGAACGCCCACCCTGTAAGGTTTGCGGTGCCCCCTCCACACTAGTCGGCTACTGTTCAGCCTGCGCTTACGAAAGATTCAAAGAATACCAACAGAAAACAGAAACTGAAGAGATTAACTGTCAATGTGAAGGCCCGAACGAAACCTATCCAGAAGGCTACATCTGTCCAATCCATAAACCAAAAGGAGGTGAAAGGAGTTGTATATAGATCCTGACGACCTTGTTGAAGGGGAATCTCCATTAACAGACCTTGATCCTCATGTAGAAGCCGCCTCGAAAATATTCAACATCCCCCCAAACGAGGTGACTAATACACAAAGGGAAATCGGTAAAACCGTCAACTTCGGGCGAATGTATGGCCAAACGTACTTCCACGAAAACATACCATCAAAGGAGGGAGGCGAATGAACATCAAAGTTGAAATACCATTACTAGTTCCAGTATTCGAGAACGATAGTAGTTCACTAATCACGAGTAGTACCGAAAGTCTTACCCTACGTTCAGATAGGGCTGACCAAATACAAATAGACATAACAGGTTGTGACCGATCTGTTATAGTTTCAACCCACGAATTACTCGGAGCAGCTAGTGTCTTCTCGAAGAGGTTGTAACGGAAGACACAGCATCCCGGACAAGTAGAAATCAGTATAACAGGAGTCTCCAACACCTTCAAAGTAGCTACGAATGAGTTAATTGGAGCAGTCAACGTCTTAAAGGAGGAACCATAATGCTAGGCGATATAAAAGGTTGGGTCTGGACGAAAAAAGAGTTGGAACACACTCGTAAAATCAAATCCTGCTATCTGTTAACTGAGGAGCAAGCCGAACGTCAAAACGAGGCTATGAGACTTAAACTACTCCCGGTCTGGGACATAGCTACAGACGACAGTGGCTATCTCTGTTTCATTCAAATGCCCGAAGCGTCCGAAAGTTTTATCTGGGATATTGACAAACGTGATGTGTTACGGTTTGTCGAAGGCGACTTCATTGGGGAAGCTAAAAGAGGTGTCGTGCTGTCGAGCTACCTCAACCTCGTCAACCCTAATATGGACTTAGAAGACCTAAAAGCTGCAAACGAGGAGATAAAAAAGAAAACCGGGATAGATGTACTACGAATGATGAACCCCCACTAAAAGGAGGAACCAACAAATGAACAACGAAACCTCCTGGTGTCCTAGATGCCAGAAAGCCACAGTGACAAACGAAGATGGATCCTGTACTCTCTGCTATACCATAAAAGAAGCTTATCTAGGGAACATAAAAAAAGCAAAGACGGAACTTGCACAAATCGTAACCCAAATCTCTGAGTTAAGAAAAAGATTACACCCACAACAACAAATTATACTAAAAGATCTAGACTTAGCAACAATACACATCTCCTCCGCCACAATGCAGTTACTAAAGGAAGAAGAAGGAGAAAGGAAGCCGACCCCAAAACCTATTTCACATGGTTACATAATATCAAAGGAGGAACGCTGAGTAAGGCGCTTATTCTCCAACATCATTTCCCTCAGAAGAAAGGGGTGTCTACGGGCATCCCTTTTTTCATGCCTACTTGTATAACCACTCACCTAACCCACCTACGCGCCACAAAAATTTTCAAACCCAAATATTTCACCGGACGGTACGATACTAGGTCCTTAAAAATTTACATATTTAAAAATTGGACCCGAACCGGCCCCTCCCCTCACCTGCCGCATTGCGATAAAGGACCAAACAAACCTCCCTACCTAGGTCCCTACGTGGCTATTTGGGCCGAGCTGATAG
>Ga0180438_10000381_pt1 | contig 87968 bp, 84 predicted proteins | sample SS_ome_12_FD_132455 | JGI IMG/M metagenome (GOLD analysis project Ga0180438, IMG submission 132455) | Hypersaline lake sediment archaeal communities from the Salton Sea, California, USA - SS_3_D_2 metaG | ecosystem: Environmental > Aquatic > Non-marine Saline and Alkaline > Hypersaline >... | reverse complement strand
TCGTTGCGTCGTCCATAAAACCTCCTGACGGGTATCCCATTATACCCATGTTTATGGCCGAAACAACCGCCAAGTCTCCAATCAATTAGATGCATTTTGTCCGGAGGACGCTGAAACAGAACATGTTTTGGCACAGATATGACATAAGAAAAGGGGAGTGATTGCCAAAGTCACTCCCCTCGTGTAAGCGAATAAACTATTATCTAACCTTCACTACTTTTTGTCTAATCTTCCCATCTACCTCGATGAAGTAAATTCCTGGTTTGATTTTGTCGGGCGTGATTATCCGCCCTGTGATATCAAAAATTTTATAGTCTTGGTTTTCCGATAATATTAATGGACCAGCAAATATCGTCGGCCAAAATCTGACTTCTAAATCAGATCCAATGAAATGTCTTTCTTCACAGCTGATAACCACACTCGTATTACCATAAATGTCATAGTCAACACGGTTTTCACCCCAAACAACAAGGAAATTACTGCTTGATACACCAACACACGGTGTTCGTCGTGTATAGCTTGTTGTATCAGTAATAAGAAACTTTGAATCGATCAATTGCCCGTTTGTTGCTACTCGCTGACCATAGATCCCAAATGATTCGCTCCAAACAACAAGATATGATGCTCCATCAAAGCTAAGATAAGGATTGAGTTGTGAGGATGTATCACTAACGATCATGATTGTATCGCCGATCATGGAACCCCCAGGCGAGACAAATTGTCCTAGAATATCGTAATTAGTGCTGTCGGGTAGTTTATCGTGCCAAACAATAAGATAATTCACATTGTCAAATGCAATTTTTGGCGCAGGCGGGAGAGGGAAAAAAGTGTAGACCTCAGAAATAACCATAACCGAATCTTCCGGTAACGCAGCGCTATTTAGAAATCGACCACATATGCTATCACCGACATCGTGATTGTACCAAACAACAAGACATCTATTACCATCATGCTCAATATGCGGATTATATTCAACTTGATTACCCGGTTCTCCAACATAATTACCAGTATCGATCACTGTACCCTGAGGAGTTACTCGCGCTGTAGTAATTAATGCTTTACCACTATATTTTTCATCACACCACACCACAACATGATTCTCCCCATTAAAGACTACGGCAGGAGAACTTTGCACGCTATCGCCTGGACAAATTTGAAATCTCTCCAATGTATCTAATAAGGGTGTGACCCGCACCCCAAATATTTTTCCACATCAGCCACCCTTACCTTCACGGAGCACAACTAAAAGGTTACTACCATCATAGGATGCATCAGGTCGGCCATATGCAGTATCACAATATATTCCTTTGCTGCTCGGATCAAGAACTGTTCCATTAGGGAGCACCCGGGTTCCACAGACTTCAGACACCTGATTGGTATCTGAATAACTACGCATATCATTCCAAAAAACAAAAAACGTATCGTTGACACAAAGAACATCCGGGGATTGTTGATGTTGAATAGTATCGCAGATCGGAAAATCAGCTCCAATAAGCAACAATATCATGGGAAACACCACAGTATTTTACCTCCTCGTAAATAATTATAAAAATATTCCGTAAATTGTCAATATTTTAACTTTTTTGTCTGGAATGAAAAGTTCAAAATTTGTGACAGATATGTCAGTGGTTTTAACAGAAATGGCATAAACGTACTATGTGTTAATGTTGAAGATGTTATTCAACTTTTACGACTTTATTGACGATCTCTCCATCTACTTCAATGAAGTAGATCCCGCATTCCAGATCGCGGTTGCTATTATCCGATCCATTCCAGGTTATGCCTGCGGAACACGGGAAATCCTTTACGAGTTTTCCGAGAACATTATAGATCTTTATCTCCTTATACGCTCTGTTTAATTTAATAGTCGTTGTCTGTGAAAATGGATTTGGGAAAACATTTATACAAGACTTGTGATCTGACGTTCTGCTGGCAATTCCGGTAGGATAACCGAGTTTTAATAACCATAGATCGTTTTGACCCGCACCGAAAGACTCGGTGTACCCAACCGCCACATAATCTCCATCCGATATCTGTCTTATACAAAAGCCATACTCCCAGTCATTTCCACCGTATACCCGGGTCCAAAGCGTATCACCATTAGCATCTGTCTTAATTATCAGCAAATCTCTCACCGCATTACTCACTGTGCCCGTGAAGCCACATATTATATAACCATTATCTGTTGTGGGGCGCACTGAAAATGTGTAGTCGTATGCACCTATATTTATGTTATTGTCCCAGATCATATTGCCCAGAGAATCGGTTTTCACAATATAGACATCCCACCGTGTAGGAGGACCACCGAACGAGGATGTATAGCCGGTTAAAATATAACCTCCATCAGATGTTTGATACACATCATTGGCCAATTCCCCATTCCAATGCCCGTATGTCTGTTCCCAGATTATACCACCACCCGTGTCCACCTTAGCAAGCCAGGCATCAAGAAATTTGCCCCCTGCGATCGCAAAATTCCCGTCAGTGGTTACAATCCCCGCTTTTGAACTTCCGTCTACAGTTTGTGTCCAGAGCGTGTCGCCAAGCGAATCAGTCCTTATGAGATATCCGTAAATCTGACGACCATCATGGGATTCGGTTTCCGCAACAATGAAATAACCTTCATCGTTTGTAACACTCACAGTATAAGGCTCATCGATCATGTCCCCACCATAGGTCCTGGTCCAGAGCGTATCCCCTGACGTGTTTGTCCTTAAAAGCCAGATATCATACATAGTAGCTAAGGAGGAAGTCATCCCGAGAACAATATATCCATTAGAGATTGGTTTAACATCCAGTCCGCTCTGTACTAAGGAATCGTCGTATATCCTGGTCCACATTGTATCACCAATACTATCCGTTTTAATAAGCCATAACGCACCATCTGTTCCAAATGAGTTGGTTGAACCGATAACAATAAATCCCATGTCGGCAGTTTCTTCAAACCGCCGCCCCATATCATTTTCAATCCCTCCGTATATTTTTGTCCATATGGTATCAGGCGCCTGGGCAAAAAAGAGCGCAGGAAGTAGAGTGAAAAGCACAAAGCGAAAACATGAATTCTTCATTTTTCCTCCTCGTCTACGTTTACAAAAATACAAAAGTTGTGTTAAATATCTGATTTGCATATGAAATTATAAATGGATAAGGGGATCAGTCAAGATGATAATGGAAATTGGGGCCTGTCCCCATTTCTTAACTTTTTTAGTCTGGAATGAAAAGTTCAATAAATAATTCTATTATATGTATTTATTATTTAAAACCATAGAAACCAGGCCCACTGATACATTCAATAATTCAGCGATTTGTTTCGTTCCTATACCATATTCTCTGCTTAAATAGCAGATAATGCGTCGTCGTAAAGCACGTTGTTTCCTGTTTTGTGGGTATCTAAGATCATCTATCGTGATATCATACTGAGTATTTATTTTTTTCAAAGCATCATCAATATCAGGACCCACCAAGTCTGGAATCTTCAGTTTTGCAGCAATTTCTTTAATAAATGTCCTGTTTCCAATTACTAAATTGGAATTACTTTGTGCCTCTTCCCAATTTATCGGTCCATTTTCGTCATTCAACATAAATTTCGAATATTCAATAACCTGCTCTTGAGTTGTATCACCTAATTGCTTCATAATAATATCATTATCTATAAAATCATCAATTTTCTCACCAATATAATGAAGAAAACTTGTCCAACGGTAATCACATAGATTATTAACTATACCTGCATCAATGGCTTGACGGTGAATATATCTCGTCAGCCAAACACCATAGTTGTTTGCATCCACAATCTTGTTTTTAAATCGACCTCCAAATACGTGACTTGTGCGATTATAATTGTAATTATATGCTCTTGCGTAATACCCATGAAGCTCTTTAATGAAGTTAGAAATATTTCCTATCTTATCATATAAAAATATATGAATGTGCCATTCCATTAAGGCATAGGCAATGATTTGAATACTGTTCTTTCGACTATAGATATCTAATAAAAGCAGATATTTCATGTAATCCCGAGGTTTTTTAAATAAAGGATGTCGATCATTCCCTCGATTGAATACATGATGGTAAATTTCAGGTCCTTTAAGTCTTATAGAATGCCTTTATGTATTTCTGTAATATAGTAGAGTTAAAATTTAACATTTTGTTCCAAACGAAAAAAGTTACTAAACCAAAAAAAGGTGGGGACAGACCCCAGGTTTTCAGTTTTAATATAAAAATATCGCTGATATTTACCTCCGGACATAGTATTAAAACATTCAATCGTGTAGCAATTGGTGTTTGCGGAAGTTTATAAAAACCAAAATCGTTGTGATTACTGCATATGTTCCCAATATCATGATGGAGTTTACGTGGATTTTTCCTTCAGCGAGAAGTGCAGTTCGAATTGCGGTTGTCGCATGGGTTAACGGATTTACATATACCATGGTCCGCAGGATGCCGGTTAGATTCTCCGTAGGATAGTAGATATTGGATAAAAACGTTAAAGGTAACGTAATCAATTGCATTACGATATCTCGAATGTCTTCGTTTTTGATCAGAAACCCAAGGATGAATCCAATATTGAACCATAAGCAATTGCTCAGTAGTATCAATATGATGAATACGAAAATTGCATTTAATGTTTTTGCTGAAAACCCAAAGAATATTGCGGCAACAAAATATAATACTCCGGTTTTTAAAATTACTAACAACTGCGTCCCGATAAGGCGTCCATAATAATATTCATGTATCCGTGTTGAGGACATAACTACCACCTCAATAATGCGTGTACGTCGATCGAGGTTAACGAGAGCAAGTGTGTAGGACCAGACTAAAAAGGACTGCATAACGATCAATCCTGGCACAAAAAAATGTAAATAACTGAATGTATTGCCCTGAAATACCACTGTATTGATCGCCCTTGAAAATAATGCACCAAAAAATACAAGGTAGAATAACGGTGTTATAAAATTGGCAACCAGCCAATATGTCTTTGTATAATGTAAACGAATCTCACGCCATAGAATCGCAAGCATTATCTACCCCAAGTTGTTTAAAGACATCGTTAAGGGATGGCTGGGTGACGTCGATATTTATAATACGGTTGAAAGCGGATAGTCTTCCCAGTATCTTTATGATTTGGGAATCAACAGATACAATTTTAAGAAGAATTTTATTATCATTTAATATTGTGTGATTATATCCTTCAAGCAATTCCGTATGTCTTATCTTGTCACCACACTCCACTGTAATATTGATACCACGTACAAGTGCTTTTAATCTGTTCGGTGTATCGATAGCTATGATCTTCCCATTGAATAAAAATCCTATATGATCAGATAGAACTTCAGCTTCGTTTAGATCATGGGTATTTAAATATATCGTTGCGCCTTGCCTATTTTGCTCTTTAAAGAAATCCCATAATCGATTCTTAAATAATATATCAATACCCGCAGTCGGTTCATCCATGAATATAATTTCGGTAGGTCGTATAAATGCACGCGCAACCAGCAAACGTTGATACTCACCTCCTGAACAGTGGTATGTTATTTGTTTTTTAAGATGGATAATTTCAAACTCCTTGAGTAAGTAGGCAATTCTATGCTGTATTTCCTTATATTTCATTCTCTGTAGCAAACCAAAAAAAATTAAATTCTCTTCAACTGTTAGTAGTGGATCAAGATTAGCATACTGTGGAATGATCGTGATAAAACCCTTGTTCTTTTTGTGAAACAAAGAAGCATTCATACCGTTTATTTCAATATTACCATTGTCCGCATTTTGCATTCCTGTAATTATCCTCATCGTAGTCGTTTTCCCGGCGCCGTTAGGACCCAAAAGACAGAAACATTCCCCTCTTCGTACGGCAAAGGTCACACTATTAAGCACCCGCTTTGAACCGTAGTATTTATTCATATCTCTTACGGATATCGCTATTTCCCGAGAAGTCTCACCTTTTAAATCTGTTTTCATATGTGCAGGATATATGGCAGATTATACATGTCGGCTTTGCATTTTGAATAATAATGCATGCCCGAGGGCATAAATACCTTTTGTGCAAGCGAACCAACTTCATTTTCATTTATTAATGGTCTTGGAGATAAAGCTCGGGCTTTTAGCTGAGAAATATCCACACATTGAATCATGTTTTGCATGTATTCATAAATTTCTGCTACTGGATCCCTTCCCCTAATTATCCTTTGGTTCTTATCATACTCGTTGATCTTTCGCATCTCACTCTGGTTAAAACCGCATCTGAGAATGAATCGAATCATTTCACGAAAGCGACTAAACAATTTCCGGCAAACCTCTACGCTTCCAGCAATCAAACAGAACAATATGCTGATAGTATTGTAGTGCTTGCATTGAAAGGAGAACTGAAATGATGGATTTCGACAATCGTTATGAGATCTAAAGAATTTCTCGGCAAATTGCGTAAGCAGGTGTTTAATAATAACAAGAACATGTTTATCATGATCATTGTGAATGACAACAGGGAACGCAATAAGATAGATATTATTATTTGACGGAGACACTTCCCAGCCGAAGTTCGGGATCTCAGAATTTATTTCAACAGGGCAAGAGATCTTTCTCTGATTATAGAAAAACCTATTACCATTAGGCGAGTATCTTGAATTGATCTTTGAGCCAGTCTGTACTATAATTATATTCGAGGGACGATATTGGTCCCGATGAAACGCAACAAGGTCATCAATACGTATACTTTCAATCGATACGGGGTAGCCAAGAACCGGATTTCCTAATCCGTCATACGGAAATATCAGTTTGTATAAAGCATTGATAATATCAGTGATTTGGTGCTTCTGCATGGTCATATATTCATACATGATATTGTTCTTCTCTTGCTGAATTGCATCATCCGAGAAATGAGGGTCATGGAGAAATCGGAGAAATCGATTAAAGAGCTCATTTCTATTATTGGGTATATGACAGATATAGAAAGTCCTCTCTCGCTCGGTCATTGCCTGAATATAACCGCCCTCTTGTAAGATCGCTTGAGAGGGGCTCGAAGTGAATATCATATGCTCAAGAAAATGAGCTGTACCGGGCAAAGAGCCAGGATCATCCCTAGAACCACAAAGCACACAGACTCCATAGGTATTTACGGAAACATGTTTGCTAACAAACACAAAATCACAGTCATCAAGAAGCCCAGCCTTCATGGTCATAATATTCTCAATCCCCCTGGACTCCTTGGACAATACGGATCCGGCATTTTAACATCATTGAAAGCTTGCAGAGACCTTACATAGCACTTACCTTTGATCAGATAACAATACTCAGCCTCAGGACAGGACGTACATACATCCCTTGCCAAACACTGATGTGCTTGCTTTACTATCCTACGTCGCTGTTCGGAATGCCATATTTCACCAAGCGATGCTTCAATCAGGTCTCCGAGGAGCAGATCCTTTTGATAATATAATGTCTCACATATGGTCACCTTTCCATCTGGTAGTATGACCATGCCCATTTTCCCAGCTGTGCAATTCGGACGAGTAGTGAAGTAGAGTTCTTTTTCTGTCTGATTCATAAAAATAGGATCTCTCATGTTCTTGTACGATATTCTAATTTGAGGTAATTGCTCGCTCAGTTTATTCGTTTCATTCTCAAGCCATTGGTAATCATTAGGTGTACAGAACAATTCATCGCAATGACAGAATTGTGAACGGGAATATTGACTAAAACTCATCCTCTTTACTCCAGCTAGATACAATTGCCTTATTAATAATGGTATATTCCGTATCGTACTCGACGTTAGTACGGTATTAGTATACACGTTGAAACCGCGGCTTATCAGTGTTTTGATTTGCTGATATAAATCAACTACATATGATCCTGCTGCGCCAATCAATTTTTGACATTCCTGCTGATTGTTCGTATCAATACTTATTTGGATTTCGCTTATTCCAAGCTCGCATAGATAATCAATATGCTTATTGGTTAAAATCGATTTCGTTGGTAATATTGGTTTAATTTTATTAGCTATGCATAGTTTCATAATATCCGCAATTTGCGGATGATTATACGGATCTCCTCCCGAGAAGAATATCGACGGTATTTGCCACTCCGCTGTTTGCTTCAGGAACTTAGCGATATCGCTTAAACGAAGAAGCTTTCTATTATTTTGCCCCGGGGCATAACAGTATTTGCAGTGGAAGCTACAGCTGAATGTGGGAATAAACATTATAATTTCCGGGATCTTAGGAAAAACTGTATCTGTATCGATCTTGTCTTTGGGAATAATAAAATCTAATGGATCATAAACGGTCAAATGACAAAGATCAATCAAATCGGCATCAACCAGATATTCACCGTATCGTTTTACTACATTACCAACTATCCTCGAAGCAATATTGGCACTAATCTTAAGAATGATTTGAATGTCACGCGTTACATCATCGATACTTTTTTTGCCATCGAACAATGCAAGAATGATGGCTTCCGCAGGTTTAATATAGATACGTTTGTTCTTTTCCTGGTAAGTAAAAGGATTAATCGGAAAAATATAGATACGATCAATATCCTTTCTCATCCGTAACTGAGGATTTAATACAACACGTGTCATTTCTTTTGATGTAACATCAGCACAGAATTCCATTAATAATCACTCCATATTATGAGGGGGTGGGAGTACATACATCGCCCCCACCCCTGTGGTTCTATTCAATTGCAGGACTCATGATAATGCACCCAGGAGCACAAGCTATGCCACATTTAGGAACGGTACCATAAGCCTGGTCAGCCATAGAGAGAAAGTCTTCTTTAAGACCTGCTTGATCTACTAAAGATCGCAGTTTCTCTTGCATTTATATCACCCCCTTTCATGTATCAGCTTTGTGTCCCGGGAAAACAAAGCTTCCTCAAAATTCACTCATTTCTACCGATGGTATTTCTATTTACAGTACAGCTCATTATTATGCAATTTTTATGCCGGGTGTTTGGTCCCATATTTCAAGAGAAATTTTTGGATTTGTGCCAACTTTGGCACGGTTTAGACAGCATGTTATGCCTTTTCGCTTAGAGCTTTATCTCACAACGCTTTGCCTGACTATGCGCTCTGTCACATCTGTCAGTGATTTTGACAGAAATGACACTAAAAGAGAGGGAAATAACGGCTGTGGCTACTGGGCCACGGCAATATCACTGTAAGCGAATAAGTAGTGATTTATATAATTACTCTTAAGTCTTGACATCAACAAATCATACCTATATAATTATAGGACAAGGAGATGTATATGAAAAAATTATGTCTTGTCTTATTCTTTCTTCTTCTGACCGCGGGTTTTGCAGCACAGCGTGTCGTGGTCATGGAGGAATTCACCCGGGTCGGTGGCTGATCATACTGTCCGGGTGCAGCAAGAGGTCTTGCTGAAAATCATGATAGATCATACGATTCTCTGGTCGTGATCGGTTACCACATTTCATCTTCCTACCCCTTCTACACAAGCGAAGCTGCACAGCGCGCCAGTTACTATGGTATCGGCGGTACGCCGATCGTCAGAATCGACGGAACGATCCAGGAAACCGGCGGCGTGTCTTTCCCGGGCACCATGTTTCCATTCTACCGCCACCATCTCACGACCAGATCAGCCGTATCCAGCCCGCTCGTTATCGACCTGACGGTTTCATATAACTCAAGCAGCAATAACGGTACGATCACCGCGACCGTGGATAATACCACGGGCAGCCCGGTAAGCGGTAACCTGCATTTTGCGATCATCGAGAATAATATTCCTTACAGCTGGTACGGTTTGACTGAAGTCGATCACGTCCTCCGGGACATGGTGCCGAATGCCACAGGAACTGCTGTCACAGTACCGGCAGGGGATACGATCATCCGATCCCAGGCGTTCTCGATCAACGGTTCCTGGGATGAAAATGAGTGCTACATTGTTTCCTTTGTGCAGGCTTCATCCCAAGGTATTTACCAGGGTGCGGAAATCCAGATCATGGAAACACCAAATATGGATCTTTCCGGACATTCGGTCATGGAACTTGCTGGTAACGGAAATGGTTTTGCCCAGCCTGGTGAATCGATGCGATTATACCTCACCGGCAAGAATATTGGCGGCGGCACTTATACGGGCGGTGCATCGATCGTATCAGCCGATCCCTATATCACGGTGAATTCGACAAGCCCGCAATCTGTTTCCCTGGGACAGGGCGATGATGGTGTAGTTATCACGCTCGATGCATCAGTGAGCGGAACCTGTCCTGCTCCCTACATGTGGACGTTCCAGGTTGATTTCGGCACCGGTGATATCGATGACGTCAACTTCATGATCGTCAACCAGCCTGGATTCAGCGACGATATGGAATCAGGCCAGGGTGACTGGACCCACTCAGGGGGTAATGATAACTGGCATCTCACAACATATAAAAGCCACTCGTCATCCCATTCATGGTACAGCGGGCAGGAAAGCAATCACCAGTATACGAATCTCAACGATGCATCGCTTATCTCTCCGTATTTTGTCGTGACACCGGATAGTGCGCTCAGATTCTGGACCCAGTACCGTCTGGAAACTGACTGGGATTACAGTTACATTGAGATCGACAATAACAAAGGCTGGTGGCAAACGCTCGGCGAATTGAATGGCATGCAAACGTCATGGGTGGAGCGCTCATATCCACTCTCAGCATACGGCGGTCAGACCGTGCGTATACGATTCCGATTCCTGAGCGACCAGAGTGTCACGGATGAAGGATGGTATGTTGATGACGTAACTGTTCCGATCATTCTCGGCACTGAGGAACATGCACCTAAAGATCTAATGATGATAAGCACCGCACCAAATCCATTTTCCCGGAGTTTGAATATCACACTCCAAAACAGTGCTGAACCCATATCCATTACGATCTATGAAGCAAGCGGACGCCTGATAAGAACATACGTTCGGATCACTGATGCTCAAATTACATGGAATGCCCTTGATCAAAACGAATCACCCGTGCCCAATGGCGTCTACTTCCTGCATTTTGTGAATGGCAACCAGGAAATAACGAAGAAAGTTTTACTGGTGCGATAACTTCCTGATGATTAAACAAAGCGGGGTGCATAATGCACCCCGCTTCTTATTTACCGGATTTTCTAAAAAACAATTTTTTCGGCTAAATATTTACCCGGTTTCAGATACTCCACCTGTCTCAAACTCAGTTCGAGCAGAGCAAATGTCGGATCATCGACAGTTTTCCAGAACTGTTTGAAAAAGGGCACAACAGCAGCAACACTCTTCTTTGTTTTCTTATCCTTAACGATTCTTGCCCGACAATCCGCCCGGATATAGCCGGTGAATTTACCCCGTTTTATCGACAAACAATATTGAATGTTGCTGTTTTTTTGGATCTGACGGATCTTGGCGTCTTTGGTTCCGGTTAAAACCCATGCTTTCTTTTTTACATGGACCATGGTGACCGGTCGCACCTGAGGTTTTTTACCCCGCATTGTCGCCAGGTAGATCACCTGTATTTTCTTGTACCATCTGAAAATCTCTTTTTTCTTTTGTGCTTTTGTTGCCATTATAACCTCCTCAATTAAACATTCCTAAAATCCCTAAATACCTAAAGACATATATTGTTACTGCGGTTTGTTAGTTCAGTTCTTCCAACGCTTCTTTGGTCGATCGCTCCCAGGCTTTTGCATTGATCACCTTGAACAATTCACGTGCCCTCTCAAAATCTTTTCTCGCAAAATCACTCTTACCTGCTTCGCTTTCCATACACCCAAGATAATAATACGTTTTTCCCGTACTCATCTTATGTTTCAGTTGTTTGTATGTTTCCAGGGCTTTTTGCAGATGTTCTGCTGCTTTGTCATATGCTCTGGTTTGAGTATAACAGCGTCCGTAAAGTATATTAATGGCAGCTTTAAGGCTTTCTGATGCTGTTTCCTGTTGAATGTCCTCAACAAACGCCAGCGTCTCGGTGAATTTCCTTAAATCGCCAATTAACAAATAATAATTGCATGACAGCATATATACATCCACCAGCATATCGCGCGATGCCTGACCGATATCTGATGCCCGCTCCATCATGAGCTTTGCCTTTGCTGTCTCCCCCTGCTCAAGATACATTTCCCCGAGACATATAAAATTAGAAAATATCCTCTCGGTTGATTTTATCTGCTCGGACATCTGCATTGAATCCTCGTAGTATTTTTTTGCGCACGCATACTCCCCCATGCACATCTGAATGGTTCCGATATTGTTCAACAGGATCGATTCATTCTGTTTACTCCCCGTGGCCTGACTGATACGTAGGGCTTCATGGAAGGTTTGTAGTGCCTTCTCATAAAGACCCAAACTATGGTACACACTCCCCAGATTGTTCATTGTATTCGCGGCGCTGGTTTTATTTCCGGTTATATGACTCATCTCGAGTGATTTTAAATAAAGAAATTTTGCTTCTTCATATATCCCCTGCTTATAATAGATGTTGCCCATATTGGTCAGCACCTGTGCAACCATCACTTTATCCTGCAGGTTTTCGGCGATCTTTACGGCCTTTTCATATCTCGCAAATGCGCTGCTGTACTCCCCCATGTTTATATAAACATTCCCAATATTCCCATGAGCACGCAACTCAATCACTTGATCATCATATTGCTGTGCGATCTTATGTGCTTCTTCAAAATTTTTCAATGCGCGCGCATAATCACCCATCCTACGCCGGGCTCCACCAACGGTAAGTAGTACTTTTGCCACACCGAGATCGTCATCGATCGCCCGGTATAATTTTATGCTTTCCTCACCATTACTTATTGCCGTTTCATATTCGCCAAATTGATAGTTAATATGGGAAAAAAGGTATTGGAGCTCAGCTCCCAAGAGGGTATCATCTACATCCTTAGCGATCTTCTGAGTATCCCGCAATAAAGCCACTGCTTCGTTGAGATCCCCCATAAGCCCCATTACTTTCACCTGATTCAATCTACATTCTATGAGCTGTTTTCTGCTTTTTCGATCGGTCGCACCCTCCAGTAATTCTTCTGCCCATTTGTAGTATTTTATCGCATTGTGATTGCTGTAGATTTCTTTTGCCCGGTCCCCTACTTTTAAACAAAACGGCAGACCTTTTTCCACGTTCTTTCCCCGGTAATAATGAAATGCAAGTTCCTCAAGCACTTCATGTTCATTATCCTTAAAGCGTTCCTCCAGTACTTTAGCAACCTCCTGGTGAAGGGTGCGCCGCTTAATGCCGGTCACGCAGTGTTCATATATTGCATTGCGTGATAATACATCCTGGAATTCAATGTTAGGACCGACCTCCTTTACCAGTCCCAGACTTTCGATATCACCGATAAGTCCGATGATGTGCCCCTTATTGAAATTTGTCATCCGTTGTATCATATCAGGATCGAACTTCCCCAGCACACTCGCCATCTCCAGAACTTTTTTGCCCTCATCTGATAACCGCTGGTATTTCATCATGGCGATGTCAGCAACACTTTTTGGTACCAATTCGGTTGCTGGTTTCTTAAAACACCATTTATCCTCTACCAGCTTCAGATAGTTTTGGTCTGCCAGTTCTCTCATGATCTGCTCAATATAAAATGGATTGCCCCCGCTTTCCGCAACTATAAAACTCAGTAGTTCTTCAGAAGGATCGTCTCCGCAGATCTCTTTCACACATTCTTTGATCTCCTTTTCCGGGAAATTGATCAAGGCAATTTCCCGGGCATCAAATTCCCTGGTGATAAATGCGGCTAATTCCTGTAATCCTTTTGTACCCTCCTCAGAGCGATGGACCAGTAAACATTTTAGCGATTTTTCCTTCAGCGACCGAAAGATATATTTTAGCACCTCGATAGAGTCAGGATCGATCCACTGGATATTATCGATGATGATCACTTTTTCTCTCTCACCGCTGTCAATGAGTAATTTTACACTTTCATACAGCCGGTATTTATCAACCACCGGTTCTACGCTTTCCTGTTTCGCGTCAACCTCTGACAGGATCTCGGGGACAAGCTTGCTGATCTCAAGTTTATATGCTGAGGGAATATGCTCCAGGATCTCAACGCCCTGCCGCTGCAGCCGGTACTTTATGATCTCACGTATTGGATAGTATGCGATCGAATCGGCCAAAGCAATGCAGTCACTCCAGATGATCTCCTTGCCCCGGAAGTTCGATAACAGTTCTTTGGCTAAACGTGTCTTTCCAATGCCCACAGAACCCTTAATGATCGCGATCTTGATACCATCTTTTTTCTCGGAAAGCAGGGTACGTAGTTTCTCTTTTTCATCACACCGGTTGATAAATGACTTTATCGGGATTTCAAGACGTTTTTTTCTTATCGAACCGAGTCTATCACGTCCACTGCGCTTTGCATCATACAGTACATCATCTGCGATTGATATTAATTCATCAAAATCATCACTGTCATCCGGGAACGATGATAATCCAACGCTCATCGTAATAGGTTGTCCACCGATCTTCGTTTCCCGGCACGATTTAATAATCCGATTCCACTTCCATTCGGCATCCTGTTTTTTGGTTTTAGGTAAAATACAAACGAACTCGTCACCGCCATAACGCACGACTGTATCTCCGAAACGAAGAGATTGTTTCAGGAATTGCGCAAAATCTTTGATCACCTCATCGCCCTTTATATGACCGTAGGTGTCATTGATCGGCTTGAAATGATCGATGTCGATCCAGGCGATGGAAAATAATATGTTCTTCTCAATGTAGGCTCCTATTTCCGCGCGCACGGTTTCATTGAGGTATCGCCGGTTGTAGACATCAGTTAATTCATCAACATAAGATGTGTCTTTTTCTTTTCTCATCGTTTCGCTATATTATACGCCATTTCACAAATGGTGCAACATACCGTACAGTCTACTGTACTTTTACCACTTTATACGTTATTTCACCCTCAATTTCTATGAAATAAATCCCGGGTTTCATGTCAATTACATTAACATACCTTCCTGAAATATCAAGGATCCGACATTGCCGTTCTACGGGAAGATCGATCGTGCCCGTAATAATGGACGGAGTAAATGCTTTCTGATCATTTGGAATGATTGTATTGTTCTCGACAACGCCAATGAGTTCTCCGATCGTTGCGACACCGCCCTGCCACACTTCGCGCGTCGAGTCCGCATACGCCGAATCATTCTGGAACCAGGCAACGATCCTGCATGACCGTTCTACCCAGCTTGAATCGATGATAAATGGCTGGATTATTGTCACTGAATCACCAGGATCGATCGTGATTACCGAGCCGTTTTCATCCGGCAGATAATCCCGTGCCACATAATTATGGATAGTGTCCAGGTTCGGTCCTACATAGTAGAGACTATCTTCAGTCACCACCATTATGACCCGACCGGTCAATGCCTGAGTGGAGTCATTACGGAACTGCACATGCACTGTGCCGGAACCATCGAACGGCGTGTAATCTCCCCACATAGTCACGGTGACTGGGGCAGGAACGGCCATGCGCGCAACAATTTTATCCCGCCAGGTCGCATAATTCGTAAAGCCATGGCGGTCACCATCATAATAGAGCCAGCCATAGATGTGGGGCGGTTCATAATAATCTTTCCGGTTAAATGCTTCTTCACAATATAGTGGGTAACCCGTCCGAATATGCATCTCCACAACCGCAACCCTTCCCGGATAATCAAGCGCGATTTGAGCCAGTTCACGACTGGACGCAGTGCAGGTACCTCAGGTTTCACCATAGGTATACTCACAAACCACAGTTCTTTCTGCCCCGCTGCATAATCCAACGAGACTTAAGTATAGTATTATTGCTGAAATTTGAATAAATTTCATAATGTACTCCTGTTATTCCATTGTACTGAAAAAGAACATCTGTGTCAATAAGAAATTGCTTGATTACAATTATGATCCACATATACTTTGCCAGGAGGTAGCATGAAAAAAATCCTTGTTGTTTCAATCCTTTTATTGATATGTCTTTCAACCGCAGATGCATTCAAACCAGCGAATATCTGGAAATATGCCAGCCGTTCGGGCAATCTATACATGGTGTCACAAGGAAAAACCTTCTGGTTTTATGGTTTTATGATGCAAAGCGGCACTGGCGCCGGAGAATTACTGGTGAGCGGCTCCACGTTCTGGCTTGACTCACCTGATTGTAAAAGTTGGGGTCAAACATTCGATCCGCCGATCGCTTTTGATGAAGGTACGGTCTTTTCCTGCGATATTTTCCAGGGATCGATCCTGATCTGGGGATATGAAGGGGAAACGAACGAAGATGCTGGCTTGGCCCCACAGCCGGATAAGGATGCAGTTGGATCGATCGAGCTTCCAATAAAAGAGGAAGTCAGTCAGATAGAATAGAACTTCTTTTTGGCTTTTTCACATTTTTTTCACAAAATCATAGTAATATATATTGCGAATAGGAAAGCCAGAGGCGCCTTGCACGGTGCGAGGCGCCTCAAACAAGTAGGCCTCTGGAAAGGTATTGAAAAAGTAAGAGCCACATCTGCGCTCATTGCTAGGGTATTAGAATTAGAGCCAGCATGTCTCTTCTCTATCCTTACTCACCTTTGCAGGGGTCTACCTTTTTATAATGTTCGTATTGACCCCTTTTGAGATATAGATACAATTATCTACCATGAAATCTAATTATATGCTGCTTGCCTTAACAGTTGCATCGTGCCTGTTCATAATGAATTGTGGGCAGAAACCAGTGGGTATCCATCGATATGTTGTACAGGTAAATGACCTGTACGGCTTTATCAACGAATTTGGCGAGATCGTGATCACTCCTCAGTTTACCGAAGTCACACCTTTTTCCGAAGACCTAGCCTGCGTGCGTAAGGGGACAATGTGGGGTTACATAGATAAGACCGGTACGTTCGTCATCGATCCTCAGTTCGATAGCGCTACTCCATTTCACGAAGGATATGCGGCGGCAGAGATCGGATCCGTACGCCGGTACATCAATTCGCAAGGTGAAACAGTATTTGTCCATGCTCACACTTTTGCCGGTTATTTTTCTGAAGGGCTAGCGCCTATCGCAGAACAGGGCAGGCTTGGCTTCATGGATACCCTGGGTAGAGTCATTATTGCGCCGGAGTTCGATGATTGCGCTCATTTTTCACAGGGTGTGGCGCCGGTGAGCACAGGGAGTTCTGTGATATACAATCGCACGGTGGGCGGTTCATGGGGTTTTATTAATACAGAAGGAACCTTTGTCATCGAACCGCAATATGATTATGCTTATCCATTTTCAGAAGGTCTTGGAGCCGTGAATATAGGCGGTAAGATCCTGCACGGTATTCCTGAAGACGGCATGTGGGGTTACATCGATTCGACGGGAACTTATCTGATCCCCGCACAGTTTGATCAGGCAATACCTTTTTCTGAAGGTCTGGCCGCGGCCCAGAAAGATGGATTATGGGGTTATATCAACACCAGGGGAGAATTTGTTATCAGACCATCTTTTGATGAAGCGCACCAGTTCGTGAATGAACGGGCACGTGTTGCATTCCGTGGAAAATACGGATATATCAATCCCCAGGGGATCGTTGTAATCGCCCCGCAATATGCACATGCGGATGATTTCCATAATAACCTCGCCCGGGTCATGACTGATAAAGGATGGGCATATATCGATCCTGATGGTCAGTTGATCTGGCAAACTCAATAGTCTTTTTCATTGCTTTTATGCTGTGCCTGACGCAGACGAATAGTACGCAATTTATTCTTTTTTATGATACCCTGAGCCCGTCTTAATGCCTTCTCTACCTCGGCAGGACCGGTGCTGTTCTTTGAATGCTTTACCTTCACTGCATTCTCAGGTATCAGCAATGATTCAATGGCTGGTACGGGCAAATGAAACCGCTCTGCGCATAATTTCATGAATGCCGCAATATTTCCGTTTGCCTGCCGGACACAGGAAGCAACCGTATGATATGCTTTTCTAAATTTATGACCCTGGGTAATCATATGATCGACCACATTGCTTGCACAATATAAAGAAGGTATAGTCGTCCAATTGTTCGGAGTAAGGTGAAGGTTCGATAGTAAAATTGGAATTATGCCAAGACACTCATGGGTCGTATCAATGCAATCGAATAATAGCCGCTTGGTCTCCTGGAGATCACGGTTATAGGCACTCGGCAATCCCTTTAATATAGAAAAAAGTGCCATTAGATTCCCGGTCATGGATCCGGCGCGTGCACGGAGTATTTCGCAGATATCCGGATTCCTTTTGTGAGGCATAATGCTCGATCCGGTGGCGATCGCATCATCGAGTGTTATCAAGGCGAATTCCTTGGTCGTATAAGTAATAAGATCTTCAGCAAAAGAGGTAAGGTGCAAGCCGATTTGTGCGCAAATATACGTTACTTCACACAGAAAATCCCGGTCACTCACTGCGTCCATGCAATTGTCAGCAAAGTGATCGAATCCCAGTAAGCCCGCAGTATACTCAGGATCGATCATATGTGCAGTTCCGGCAAAGGCGCAGGCTCCCAGTGGTGAGACGTTAATCCGTCGGTACGCGTCACATAAACGGTCGCTGTCCCGTTGCAGTTTAAAAAAGATACTGAGCAGGTAGAAAGGCCAGAGTACGGGCTGTGCCTGCTGTAAATGAGTATATCCCGGAACGATCCTTTTCCTATTGCGATGCCCGTGTTGCACAAGCGAACGTTGCACGGCGATGATATCATAGAGCAAAATGATCGCTTTTTGCCGAGTATAGAGACGTATATCAGTTGCGATAAGATCGTTACGGCTGCGTGCCAAGTGCAGACTATCTGCAATTTGACCGACTCTTTTTTTCACCTGGTACTCGATATTCATATGCACATCTTCTTGTGATTCATGCAGGCGTATTTTTTTATTTTTATAACTCTTATTCAGAGTCTGTAAGGCACGATTTAATTTCCTATATTCCGGGGACGAAATAAGGCCCTGTTTTTTTAACATGCAAACATGCGCCTGATTCACAGCAATATCATAACCGATCAAATGTTCATCATCATCGATTGATGATAAAAACGCGGAAACCTCTGAAACGAGTTTTTGGGAAAATCGTTTTTCCCGGATCCCCCTCATCGTCTAGGCACCCTTATTGACTGTGGAGACGGATATGTTCGGGACCGTAGAAGGTTTGTGGCCGTTATTCTTGATCGAAAAAACTTTGTAGGGTAGAGACCATATCTCGATAAAACCCTTTGCCGCCGGTGTATCGAACTCACCCGCACTCTCATACGTTGCTAGATCTTTAATATATAAACCCTTTTCGGCCTGACGTCCAATGACCATTGCTGTTCCCTTGAACAATCTCATTTTTACGAGGCCGGTTACCGGCTGCTGGACCGTACTGGTGAAATCAGATAACGCCTGGCGCAAGGGCGAATACCACAAACCATTGTATATAAGATCGGCGAACGTTTGTTCTATGATCGGTTTGAAGTGGAGCACATCGCGTGTCAGCACGAGTTTTTCAAGATCCTGGTGTGCTTTGATCAAGATCTGAGCTGCCGGTGCTTCATAAACCTCGCGCGATTTGATGCCGATCAAACGTGATTCAATGTGATCGATACGTCCGATACTATGTACACCTCCGATCCGGTTGAGTTCCTGGATAAGTGCAACAAGACTCATGGGCTTTCCATTGAGTTCGACCGGAACACCTCCCCTAAAGGTTATTTCACAGTAAGCACTATAATTCGGACTGCTCAATAGAGACTGAGTCCAGGCAAAGGCTTGTTCCGGAGGTTCTTGATCCTCGTTCTCCAAGGCACCGCATTCAGCACTGCGTCCCCACAGGTTTTCATCGATCGAAAAGCTGCTGGCGCTAACCTCAACAGGGATGTTGTGTTTCTTTGCATACTCCAGTTCACAAGCACGGGTCAATGAGTATTCACGTACTGGTGCGAGTACTGTGATCGATGGATCGAGATATGCAAGCGCGGCTTCAATACGCACCTGGTCATTCCCTTTTCCTGTGCAGCCGTGTGCGATCGTGCTTGCCCCACTCGCCCGGGCAATTTCCACTAACTTCTTGGCGATCAATGGACGGCCAAGTGCAGTGGCAAGTGGATAGGCGCCCTCATACAGCGCGTTCGCATGCAGGGCAGGTATTATATATTCGGTTGCGAACTCGTCACTGGCGCTGATCGTGTGCGCTTCAGCCGCACCGATTGACAGAGCCTTTTTCTTGATCGCATCGAGATCCTCGTGCTGCCCTAGATCGATCGTTACCGCGATCACCTGGGCGTTGTACTTTTCCCGGAGCATCGCGATCAGTACGGATGTATCAAGACCTCCAGAGTACGCAAGTACTACTTTTTCCATTTCATCCTCCTTATGTATAATTATTCTAAATTAATGAATAATTATACATATATAAAATAATATGTCAAGAACATCATCTGTCATCCATTTTCAGTAACCTTTTATCTGCCTTTTATTTGACAATATGCACAATCTGGATACAATATTCTATGACATCAAAAAAACGCGAAAGACAAAATGCAATCCGCGCTCTGATAAAGAAAAAAAAGATCGGCACACATACCGGGTTACTCAAGGAACTTGCTGCCCTGGGGATCAATGTGAATCAGCCAACCATATCACGAGATCTTCGGGAAATGGGTGTTATAAAAGTAGCAAAAGGATTAGGTAAAGTAGTTTATCAAATGCCCACTGAATTTGAGGCAGTTAACTACGATGAAATAAAACACAAATTCCAACATCTCGTGCTCGACACCAGGCATACAGGTAATCTTATTCTCTTACGTACATTTCCTGGTGAAGCACAGGCAATAGCTAAAGCCCTTGATAATGCTGATTTCAACATGATCCTCGGCACGGTTGCGGGTGATGACACGGTCCTTGTGGTGATTGATGTTGCTGTTCACGTAAAGCAGGTCCTTTCATTGTTTGAGGAAATTCGCACCGGGGAAAAGTTGTAATGGTCGTCGCCCTTAAAGGGCGGCAATGATCTTTTCTACCACCTTTTCCGGACGTTGTGTTTCTATATCACTACGCACGCGTTCGATCATCTCTTTTGACAGCTCTTCAGCAAGTTGGGTGATGATACGCTGACCCGTCTCCTTGGAATCCCTTGTCGCAGCGGGATGATGAAGAATAAGGGCAGCACATACACACGCCATTTCATGCTTACCCGTTTTTTGAAAAAATTCAGCCACAGTGGCAACAACTGCAAGTACGGTTGGCATTGCCTTGATCGAGATGAGTGATGAAAGGGATTCCCGATAATAGTAACGAGCGCGTTCTGACTCACCCAGTTTTTCACATATCCGTCCAAGGTTATCAAGAGTGTTCGCGGCTGACCTTTTATCACCGATCTCTTGTTTCAATGCCGCACTTTCTTCATATAACTTTCTCGCCTTCACGAAATCACCTGAGAGCTCCGCGCACAGACCAAGATTATTCAAACAGGATCCGATCCCGAGACGGTCGTCAAGTTCCCTTCGTAGTACGAGACTTTCCTCATATAATGCAGCTGCCTTTTCGTGATCACCGGTACTATGAATTACATTACCGAGGTTATTCAATGATGTCGCAATACCGTATGTATCATTGATCTGCTTTCGGATTGAGAGTGCTTGCTCGTGAAGATGCTTTGCCTCTTTGTAATCCCCGAGAGCGTATACAACAACGGCCAGATTATTGATCGAAGCAGTGATCGAGCGTTCGTTTCCGATCTCATTACGCAGTTTCAATGCCTGCTTGTGCAGTTGTTTGGCATTGATATATTCACCTAACCGAAAGGCGATCACACCAAGTTCATTATACAGGAATGCCATTATCTTGATGTCGTGGATCTCTTTGGCAATAACGAGACCTTCTTCCAGTAATGCCTGTCCCTGTTCATATTGCGACAAACGCCGGCATATTGCTCCCCAGCGCGATAAGAGCTCACTGTGAAAAGCTTTGTCGCGATCATTATCAAACTGATCGCCAAAGCGTATACGCATCATTTCCGTTGTTATCCTGAAAGTCTGTTCCGCCTCATGTAACCACCCACGCCGGTCATAAAATCGGAAAACACCGCGCAAAATTCTTGTCAGATCGTCGATCCGGCAGTGTTCAACACCCCATTGCCAAGCAGAACGAATGTTTTCGATCTCAGCGCTCATCACATCATAGAATTCCTGATGCTCATCCTTCTTCAGCGACTCTTCATAGGTTCCGAGAAGTTTTGCATAATAGGAGCAATGTGCATTGTGTACTGTATCACGAATTTCATTATCGTGTTCCAGCTTCTCCTTGGCAAACTGACGGAGAATCTGGAGCAATTCGTACCGCCCATTAGGTTTGCGGCGAACGAGCGATTTATCAGCCAACATGGTCAGCTCGGGTAAAGTTGCAGAAAGAATTTGATGCGCAGCATCTCGTTGGAATCCATCGGGGAAAACTGAAAGTCCTTGAAAAATACCTTTCTCTTTTTTGCTTAACAAATTCCACGAATAATCGAACACACCGCGCAGGCTCTGGTGCCGCTTTGGTACATCTTGCAATGTCGTGGTAAGAAAATCAAGTCCTTTGCCGATCTCTTGTGCGATCTCAGCACAGTTGAGTGACCGCGTCCACGATGCTGCGAGTTCGATACCCAATGGAATACCGGTTACTGCTTTACATATCTGCACGACCCTCTTTTCATCTTGCTCAGTCAATTTAAAATCCGGTTTTACGCGCTGTGCGCTCTGGAGAAAGAGTTGCACTGCGCTGTATTCAGTTGTCTCCTTTTGTGATCCGGTTTCCGGAAAGTCCATTCCTTTGACCTCGAGAATCCATTCACCCGTCAAACGCAAACGCTCGCGTGAGGTGACAAGAAATTTTATCTTCGGGCAGTTCTCGAAAATCTCAGTTAACAGTTCAGCCTCAGAGATCAAATGCTCAAAATTATCCATTACCATGAGCATCTCTTTTTCGCGCAGATAATTGATAAGTTGTATTTTCGGATCTTCCCGGCTGTAAAAAGAAAATCTTAACGCATCGGCAATGGTAAATACCAAAAACTGGATCGATCCAATGGTCAATGCATCAAGCGGTATCAGGTATACACCATGGCGGAATTTTTCGATCTTTTCAGCGGCTGCCTGTAGGGCAAGCCGAGTTTTACCTATACCCCCGGGACCAACCAGGTTGATCAATCGGCATTTCGGATCATCAAGCAGCTTTGACAATTCTTCCATTTCCATACCACGACCGACGAATGCGGTTGGCTGGGACGGAAGATTATGCGGGTGAACTGACAAAGATCGAAGTGGCGGGAATTCAGTGAGCAATAGATCCGGGTGGATCAGCCCATAGATCTGCTGGGGCTCACCCAGGTCTGGAAGCATATGGACCCCAAGATCCTTTAGCTTACCCTGTTCAGGTATGGTGCATGCTGTGATTACTTCGGGGGTCAATACGATCTGACCGCCCCAGGCCGCTTCCATGACCCGTGCGGCCCTGTTTACGGCGGCACCGAAATAATCGCTCCCCCGCTTTTCTGCTTGTCCAGCATGAAGACCAACACGGATCCTCACCTCCCCGACTTCACCCCAGGCTTCCTTTTCAAATCGTTTCTGCAGTTCAATTGCACAAACCAGTGGCGTGCCCTGCTCAAACACTGCGAATACACCATCCCCCGTGTGTTTAATGATCGTTCCCTCATGGTTCTCAATAATTTCTTTCAGTATTTGATCATGTTTGATCAAAACCTCGCTCATTTTTTCACGATGTTTCTCCCATTTTTCAGTGGATTTTTCAATATCTGTGAAGACAAAGATCGGCATGGGTAATTGTATTTATTCTACAGTCAGTTGCAAGTATTATGTAGATATCAGCGCGTTGTTGTACCTGTGCTTCCCTTATCTTTTAAGGTACCGGTAGAGTGTTCGTGGACTGATCTTCAACTGCCGGGCGGTGAGTTTTACATTATTATTATTGATCACCAGTTGGTCCCTGATAATTCTAACCGCACAATCACTCAGTTGATCTTTAAAGTTCTTGGTCGAAACGTTGTGTGGAAGATCAATGTCCTTTTCGTGGATCACATCATTCTGACAAACGAATAATGCATTCTTCAATACGCCATGGAGTTCACGAACATTTCCAGGAAAATGATACTTCATCAGTTTGGATATTGCCTGCTCGGTGATCCTGATCCTCGTTTGGTGGTCAATATGACATTGCTCACAATACCTTTCAATCAAAGCAGGGATCTCATGTTTTCGTTTGCGTAACGGCGGTATTTTCAAACATGGGGCACTTATACGGTAATACAGATCCTCCCTGAATTTCCGTACAGTAACCAGACTGGCTAGGTCCTGATTCGTCGCGAAGATATAACGCACATCTACTCGTCTATGAATATTACCGCCAAGGCGGGTCACTGCCTTATCCTCGATAATGCGCAATAATTTGGATTGAATGGTGAATGGTAATTCACCGATCTCGTCGAGAAAAAGCGTTCCTCCGGAAGCGAATTCGATCCGCCCCATATGATCGCGTCGGGCATCAGTGAAAGCACCTTTACGGTATCCAAATAACTCGGATTCAAACAAACTTTCAGGTATCGCAGCACAATTCATGACCACGAATGGCTTTTGTGCACGATAGCTTGAATTATGTATTGAGGATGCAAACAGCTCTTTACCAGTACCGCTTTCTCCGCTGATCAGAACATTAACTTCCTTCTGAGCAAGGTGTAATGCTTTTTGCCGGCAACCACTCAGCCCAACGATCGACTTGAATGTATATGGGGCTCGCAATGCATCATCAGGCATATTATATTGACCCTCCATCTAGTTCATTCTTCCTGTTTACGTTTCCCCCTGCCACTTTTTTACCTAAAAAGACAAAAGGTACCAATGGCGTATGTTCCATTACACCATTCATACCTTTTCGTCGTCGAGCAATTATATGTATAATCTACATAGTGTCAAGGGGAAAAGACATCTTACTGATAAATGCCAACAGTTACCAATCAACTGCAAAACAGGTGACAGTACGTGCAATGCCGTCAATACCTCTGATCTTTTCAATAATTATCTTCTTCAGATCCGTAAGCTCGGGAGCCTCGACAAAGCATACTGCATCATGTAGTCCAGTCACGATATGCGCATGCTGCACACCATCGATCTTGCGTAATGATTCAATAACATCCCCTTCTTTCCCTGTTTCAGTATTTATTAATAGATATGCTGCAACTGACATGTAACCTCCTCTCTACCTCAATTATAGAAATTTCACCGTTAAGGTCAAGGGTATGCTATTTGTGCTTATCAACATGCTGTAAGATCATATCACGTACCTGTAAAAGATCTTCTGCTGCCCGTGGATAACACACCCGGTACCCGATCATGAAGCAACCAGCAAGCGTCCCCGCCTTAATATCAGTCGGTGTGTCACCGACAAAGATAGCTTGTTGCGGAGTCACCTGCAGATGTCTGCACGCGTCAAGCAGAAGATCAGGTGCAGGCTTTGGGAACTGCACATCGTCAGCAGTTAGAACGACCGTGAAGTATGCTCGGATCGCATGTTTATGGAGAATAGAATCAGTGATCGCACTATGTGAATTGGTCACGCAGCCAAGCAGCAATCCTTCATCGTACAGGCACTGGAGTACAGCCGGAGCGTCAGTATTAAGGGTAATAAGAGACAGATATTCTTGGTAATGCTCAGTAAAAAAGGTGCGCACTTCATTCACGGTCCTTCCGGGCATAAAGATCTCAATATCCTTTTTTGTACTCTGACCCCAGTGGGCGCGGAATACCGGCTCTGTGATCGTGGGAAATCCAAAATGATCGAGCGCTCGATTGAACAGGTGAAACCATGCATCATAGGAATTTATCAACACGCCGTCAAGATCAAAGAGTACGGCTTTATACCTTTCTGCCATTATCTGATTTCGTTACGACATATATGCATCACGGATCACTGCATCTGCATAATCGCTATAATCATTTTTTCCAATTCAGTCATTACCTTTCTCATATCAGACGTTTTTAACCAATAGGTATGTTTACGCCACGTTACCTCATAGCGCACGAGATCGAGATCGCGTAATGCTCGAAGCACATGAGAAACAGTAGGGATGCTGACGCCTAAAAGGTGTGCAAGTTCAGCCGGTGTACGTTTGCCGCGCGCAAGAAGATGCACGGCTTCATAAGCAGTTGGATTCCCGAGGGTCCGGCAAATACGCGATGCGCGATATCGATGTTCTGATATCTTCTTTTTTTTCTTCATATACTATCCATTATACATCATTTTCTCATTTTGTCAATTGTAAAAATGAGAAAATGAGAAACTTCATTTTCATTAAATTATCTGTGATTCAAATCGGTGGTATTCCGAATATTATCCTGAATAGGACGTGGAAATTGATGGGTCCAGTGTCATCTGGGTCAATGGTCGATAGTTAATGAGTTAGTTTCTACGCGGGATATATACTGTTACTAATAGCAGGAAGAAAATTGTGCGTAACTTTTACAGCTGTTTGATGCCTATAGATTAAATTCGATACGCGCAGGTTTCTGGAGTGTGGCGAAAACTCCGCAGTATTTATCCCGGCTTAGTTTAAAGGAACGTTCCAGGTCCTCATGTTTGTAATCCCCCTGGCAGTCAAAGGTCACAATGATCTTTTCGTACTCTTTTGGGGATTTTTCTGCGCGGTATCCCTGGACAGTCACGTCGAAGGATGTAATACAACCACCCTTTTTCTGTAGAATCGACACGATGTCCATGGACATGCATCCAGCCAGAGCAACAAGCAATAATTCAGCCGGGCGGAATCCTTGATCAAGACCGCCAAATTCCTTTGCCGTATCAATAGTAATTGTATGACCGTGTTCATCCTGGGCATTGAAATTCAACCCTTTCTTAGACCAATTGATTTTAACCGTATTGAGCTGTGCCATAATTATTCAGCCAGCAATGAATCAATGAATGAATCGAACAGGGCTTCCATTTCTGGACTAAAACCAACCTGGTGCTTTGCTACCTTACCTTGCTTATTGAAAATATACATATTGGGGATGCTCTGAACTCCATAAGACTGCATAACTTTTTGATCATCAATCAGGATCGGATAGTTTACTTTATACTCATCTCTGAATGCTGTAAGTGTTGCATGATCTTCATTGCTGATACCAAGAACAACGAATCCCTGGTCGTGATATTTGTCATACAGGGAAATGAGTGCCGGAATACTGGTGCGGCACGGGGGACACCAGGTCGCCCAAAAATCGACTAATACTACATTGCCTTTATATGCGGAAAGAGTGTATTCCCGTCCCTCGAGCGATGATAAGGTAAAATCATTTGAATCAGACTGCTGACCCTGAGCGCCATTTCGGGTTCCACACATACTTACGAATCCAATGCACAAAAGTATAATGAAAATGCTCTTTTTTAACATATTCCCTCCAATCTACGATAAATGGGGTGTAAGTTTCTCTAAAATATGCTCTTTTGGTACAGCTCCAATAATACGTTCCACCTCTTTGCCTTGCTTGAATATTACAATAGTCGGGATATTCTGAATGCCAAATTCATTTGCAGTTTTAATCTCGTTATCAACATTAACCTTTCCGACTCTAAGTTTCCCGTCGAAATCATTGGCAATCTCTTCCATTATTGGCGTCACCATAGAACAGGGCGCACACCAGATCGCCCAGAAATCCACAACATACGGTAATTCTGACTTTTCTACTTCCTGGTGGAAGTCGCTATCAGTCAATTCCTTGATCATAGGTTTTACCTCCTCACTATTCCATTAGAATAGTTGATTATAGTGATAGAATAAAGATTACCGAGATATTGATGCGTCTTGAGCCGTCTCATCGCCTTCTCATGCTATCTTCATGTTGTTTCACGTGAAACATCCTTAAAAGGTTTGCTTATAGCCCAGTTTAATCATGCGGTTGAGCTGTAAACTGCCACTATTGTCAAGCAGATCCCGTAATGAGAACTCAAAGAAAAGCTCCTCATGGAAAATGAAGCGCAATCCAGTATTCATATATCCTTTGTTCTGATCCTGATCATCATTGAAATTGGGCGTATATTCAAACATCAACCCAACACTCGATGCTATAATCATATCCATTCCTGCGAAAAGGTCAAGATGGTTGTCTCCCTCAAAACAATAGTTTACGCCTGCGCTGGGTACAAACTCAAACTCAGGATAACTGAATCGTTTTCCTATCTGACAGTATAATCCCTTAGAAGGAATAGAATATCGCTCGCCGTCATATCCGCCCAGACCCTGATTATCAAATCCAAGAATAACTCTCGGGACAACATACCCTTCAGGAACAGCAACAAAACGCAGCTGCACACCCGGGATCTCATAAAACGCCGGATCACCGGCACCAATAAGATTGGCTGCGCCGTAACTCACACCAAAGCAGACCCGGTCCCATAATCCTATATTAAAATATCCAAGGATCTCTCCTTCGGGCCCAAAGCGCAACTGGAGTTTGAATTGAGCGTGCTGGGGGTCACTTAAATATGGCTGGTCAACGTAATAAAGATTCATTAAGGCCAGCAGCAATATCATACACCCTCCTTCAAAGATGGATGACGGATTCCTGAAAACGGATATCGGATATCATTGTTCTGATATCGGTTAACGGCTTTCTGCCATCTGTTATCAATCATATAACTAGATTCGTCCTATTATTCTAAGTGCATCTGAACCAAGAATAGCCTTAATATCATTAAGTACCTCTTTCTTCGGATCAATCTTCATGCTACGCGAACGGAAATTCCGGCACGTTGTCTCACCATTGATCTTGAACCATACCTCGCACTCCCCTTTATTATTGACAATGATCTCCTTCAATTTGTTAAGTTCGTCCTCAGAGTATTTCGATCCATTGAAACTTATCGCAATTTTTCTGTAACATGCCCGCGCTTCCCGAAAAAGCAGCACGTGTTCAGCGCGCAGGCTTTTTCGGTCCTCATCACCACCGACCTTGCCTTTGATAATGATCGGTGTATCGATCTTAAGAATCGGAGCGTACGTTTCGAATTGGTCAGAAAAAATGAACACATCGATCGAACCATCAAAGTCTTCCAGGTTGACGATGACGTAATTTCGTCCTTTTTTGTCCTTTTTTATTTTTTTCCAGTTAATAATACCGCCAATACTCACATATTCCCCATCCTTAACCTTTTCCAGGTTATTGATCGCGATCAATCCGAGAGCCTTATATTCCTCCTGGTAGTTCTCTAGAGGATGTTTGGAAAAGTAAAATCCAAAGGCTTCTTTTTGATAGGTGATCGAATCCTGATTCTGCTTTATCGACGGCTTTTGCGGTTTCGGTTCAGGGTCATTATCTCCGAATAAAGACTGCTGTTTAGATTCCATATCCTTGCCTTGTTTGTACTTTACAAGTAATTTATCAATATCTTCGTTAAAACAGTTGAATGCCCCTGCCTTGATCAAAGATTCAAATGATTTTTTATTCAAACCCTTGGTTCTTGCGGTAAAATTGAAAAACGATTCGAATGGTCCCCGCTCCCGTTCTTTAAGAATCGTTTGAACGATCGGCTTCCCAAGGTTCTTTAATGCTCCAAGCCCATACCGAATATTCTTAGCTTCCTTGATAAATTCATACCCGCTCTTATTGATATCCGGCGGCAGGATTTCGATATTGAGCCGCCGTGCTTCACGGATAAGCACCCAAAGCCGCTTAGTATCATGCACTTCACTGTTCAGTGATGAAATCATAAATTCCTGAGGAAAATGAAATTTTAAGTACGCGGTCTGATTTGCCAGCGCGGCATAGGCAGCAGCGTGTGATTTATTGAATCCATACCCGGCAAAGGGCGCAACCTTATTAAATATTTTTTCTGCATTATCTGCACTGATCCCGTTCTTTTTCGCTCCCTGGATGAATTTTTCGCGGTTCTCATCCATGATCTCCGGGATCTTCTTTCCCATTGCTCGTCGCAGCAAATCTGCTTCAGCCATTGAGAATCCTGCTAACGTCGATGCTATCTGCATGACTTGTTCCTGGTAAACGATCATACCATAGGTTTCTTTCAGGATCGATTCGAGCATCGGATGCATATAGGAGATCTTTCCCGGATGCTCTTTGTTCTCGATTAATTTCTGAATATTGCCCATAGGACCTGGTCGATACAACGCAATTACCGCGATCAGATCGCCAAAGTTCTCTGGCTTGAGACTTTTCAAGATCTCCTGCATACCCTGGCTTTCCAGCTGGAACACGCCGGTTGTTTCGCCCTTTTTGAGCATCTCGTAGGTATCTTTATCATAGATAGGTATGTCACCGACCTGGCGACCAATTAGTTTCAGAGTGTTGTCGATCACGGTAAGGGTGCGCAATCCCAGGATATCCATTTTTAATAATCCGATATCTTCTAATGAATTCTTTGCATACTGGGTGGATATTTCGTTCTTATCCGGACTTTTATACAAAGGAACATATTCAACGAGTTCCTTTGGTGTAATAACGACACCGGCTGCATGGGTTGCTGGATGGCGTGCCAGTCCTTCAAGTTTTTTTGCGATCGTAAAAAGTTCGGTATAGGTTTCATTGGTATTGACCAGAAGCTTTAATTCCCGTACCTCAGCCAGGGCTTCATCAATACTCCGGCCAAAGGGAATTAATTTAGCGAGTCGATCGATCTCACCATAGGGGATATTCATGACGCGTCCCACATCGCGCAATACTGCGCGTGCCTGCATGGTCCCAAATGTTATAACCTGGGTGACATTCTTTTCGCCGTAGCGCTGGCGAATAAATTCTATCACTTCGTCCCGGCGCGAATCACCAAAATCCATATCAACGTCGGGCAGACTCAACCGTTCAGGATTAAGGAAACGCTCAAAAATGAGATTGTACTTCAACGGATCAACATCCGTTATGCCCAGGGAATACAAGGCAAGACTGCCAACGGCTGAACCGCGCCCAGGACCAACCGGGATGTTATTCTGACGGGCAAAATCCGTCAGTTCCCGGACAATAAGAAAGTAGCCAGCAAGACCCATTTTCTTAACGATATTCAATTCATAGTTCAGGCGTTCTTCGATCCCGGTCGTGATCCGATCATACCGGTGTTTAACGCCCTCAAAGGTCAGGTATTTCAAGTAATCATAATCAGTTTCAAAATTGCTCGGGCGCGGGAATAACGGTAACTTCACGTCCTTACCCGTTGTATCAATACGCAAATTACAGCGCTCGCTGATCAGCTGTGTATTGGTAATAGCCTCAGGAAGATCATCGAAAAGCTTTTTCATTTCCTCGGGCGACCGAAAGTATGCATAGTGCGTTTCAAACCGTAAGCGTTCCCGATCCGACAAAGTCTTTTTCGTCCCAATACAGAGCAATACATCATGTGCCTTATAATCATCCGGATTGAAATAATGACAATCATTCGTTGCCACGAGCGGCGCATCGAGCTCATTTGCCAGTTTTATCAATCCCTCATGCACACGCTCCTCTTTTTTCACGCCCAGGCGCATGATCTCGATATAGAAATTCTCTCGACCAAAAATATCTTGATATTCCTGCATTGCCTGTTTGGCGGCCGGGACGTCGCCCATCCCGATCTTGTAGGCGATCTCACCTTTTAAGCAACCGGAAAGACCGATCAATCCCTTATGGTGCTCGATCAAGATCTCTTTATCGATGCGGGGTTTATAGTAGAAACCCTCGAGAAACGCAGCTGAGGATAACTTGATCAAATTGCGATATCCGACCTCGTCTTCACAAAGCAAGGTCAAATGGAATGAAGACTCAGGAATGCGCATATTGCGTGACTGATCTTTACGCGATCGGGGAGCAATGTAGGTTTCGATCCCGATTATTGGTTTTACACCGTGACGGTGCGCGCTCTTGTAGAATTCGATCGCGCCGAACATGTTCCCATGATCAGTAATGGCAAGCGCCGGCATCTTGTATCGAGCTGCCAGTACGGTCAGCTTGTCGATCTGCATCGCGCCGTCTAGCAACGAATATTCGGTATGGTTATGTAGATGTATAAATGACATATTTTTTAGGTTTTAGCACTACATATAGTGTTACAACTCGTTACGCAACACTATTAATCACATAAATACACTCACCCAATCGGAAGATGAAGGGGGTTTGCGCAGTAAATTTCCTTACACCGCGGACATAATGTAAAATCGAATTCCTTGAATACTTCCTCTTCGATTAGATCCTCTGGATATGAGCGCGCCTTTTCAAATTCCTTTTCAATGTCGATCTTGGTGTTTCGGATCGTTATAACACCATCAAAATCGGCAAATACCTTTATTGTTATCCTATAGAACAGATCACCAGGCGGAATTGCTTTCTGACACTTGCTGCAAGTGTGCGAGGTCACTGCACCAGTAAATCCTGATCGTTATGAAAGCGCTTTGAGCACATGCCGACAGACTTCCTTCAAGGTTTCAAACACGCCAATCCCCTGTGTGGAAACCGCTTCAAAATGAGCGAACTTACCCTGTGGATTCAGTACTTTTTGTAACTCCTCGACCGAGGTGATATTCGGAAGATCCCGTTTGTTATACTGGATCACGAGTGGGATCCTTTCCAGAGACAGGTTATAGGTAATCAGGTTATCCTGCATGTTCTCATATGATTCTATGTTTTCATCGAAACGTTCGATCTGCGAATCTGCTACAAAAATGATCCCATCCACGCCTTTAAGGATGAGTTTTCGGGAAGCATTATAAAATACCTGACCAGGTACGGTATATAGATGGAAACGGGTTTTAAAACCCCGGATCGTACCCAGGTCGACCGGTAAAAAGTCAAAAAATAGCGTCCGATCCAGTTCAGTTGCCAGACTGATCAGTTTTCCCTTTATCGATGGATTGAGTTTTGTATAAATATACTTGATATTTGTGGTTTTTCCGCCCAGACCCGGCCCGTAATAAACGATCTTGGCATTGATCTCCCGGGAAGCGTAATTGATCAGGGCCATGAACTAAAAACCGAACAGCTTGTCCAGCTCTTCCTCGGCGGCCTTGGTAAAATCAGCATCAATGTCCTGTGATGGACCGGTTTCTTTTTCAAGTTTGCTGAATATTTCGGTAAAGATCTTTTCCAATTCTGCGGCGGTATTCTTGGTCTTGACTCGGACCAATCCGAGGGTTGTTCTCTGATCAAAAATGACCGCAAGGATCACACGGTCAGCAATGAGTACGACATACAGGTTCTCCTTTTCTCCCTGGTGGAACAGCGTGGAGAATTCCTTTTCCCCGATGAGCGACGCAAGCTGGCTCGTCGCGGCAAAGTCCGCGGCTGAGAGCGTAGCAAACGACGATGTGTCAAGGCTTGTTGTATCGCCGGCTGAGGTTATAAGTTGTCCAGCTTTATCGATAAGAAGGATGGAACGTGCGTTGGTACCCTGCAGGAGTTGATTCAAGCAGTCGTTTATTGCCCAAAAATCCTCCTCAAATATATTAATGCCTTCCCTCATTGAAAGTAATTATAGATATTCTGCATTGGATGTCAAGACGGAATAGGGGAGACTACTGGAATTATTGTCTGACTGATTTTCATCTACTCGATAACATGTGATGAATTGCTGTAATTTGATGCTAATTCAAAGAACATCCATGACTAAAACACTATCCGTACTAATGCACGGTAAACGTCGAGAGTAGCTCGGGCTGTTGATGACCATGAAAATCTTTTTATGACGCGGCGTGCATTTTGCCTCAGCTCTGCAGCAACATTGTGGTCGTTCGCTATCGTCTTAATATGGTTCATCAACGCTTCAGGGGATTCCGGATCAAAGAGTAAAACGCCATCCTTAACCATCTCAGCAATCGCAACATTTTGCGATACAATAACCGGAACACCGGCGGCCATCGCTTCCAGTACTGGCAGAGAAAACCCCTCATAATAAGAAGGCATGATAAACATATCAGCGTTCGTATAAAGGTGGGGTAGTCCTTCCATTACATGACCCAGGAATTTAACCTTTCGCTCCAGTTCAAGGTTACGTATTAGGGTCTCAACAGTTTTGAATGCATTCCCCTTTTTGCCCGCCACTACGATACTATATTTTTCTTTTACGCACTGGGGCAATAAATCGAAAGCGAGGACAAGGGCTTCCAGATTTTTATTTTTATCGATAACGCTCACGAACAAAATATAAGGTTTCGAAATACAATTCGATGTATAGCTTTTACCAGGGTGTCTGAAATAATCAACATTTATGCCATTTAAAATAGTATGAATTCTTTTTAGTTGTATGTCTGTTTTGGCGATTAGCGCTTTCCTCACGGCAGGAGACACAGCGATGATAGCACTACTCTTGGAAACCTGCTGGCGTATCATCATGCGCCTCACGAACGAACGAAATATCCCGTATTTCGGGATAAAAGTAAATTCCAAAAGCTCATCATGTATCGTACATACGGTATTTGCCACCTTAAACATGAGCGGCAATGTATTCGGCAGATGAATGATATCGGGTCTGTATTTTCGCGCATAGAACGGGAACAAAATGCTATGCCATATATGCCGTAATATGCGATTCTGCAACCATTTAACAGGAATGAACGTAACGTTATCACCATCCGTTACCCGCGTGATATCCGGTTGCCAGGTTCCGTAAAACACAAAATACTGATTGCTTTTATCTATGTTAACGAGATGCCGAACCAGTTCGATGTTGTAACGATCCACACCCTTTATGAATTTAGACCATCCCACGGCATTAATAACGATATTCATATTTCTTTTAAATGAAATAATAAATCTTAAATTAGTGTAATCGGGGGTACAAAGAAGTCAAGGAAGTATATGGGGAACATCGTAACTGTTCATTGACAAAACATTCTAAACATATATATTTACGGGAAGCCATTTGAAATCAATTGATCTATCTATAATCATTGTCAGCTATAATGCAGAAAGGTTCTTGAAGCCCTGTCTTGAATCTATATTTTCAACCATAACAAATTGTACATATGAAGTTATTGTTATTGATAACAACTCCCAAGATAACAGCGTTGCGGTAACGGAACGACATTTCCCCTCGGTCGCTATAATTAAGAATAAACATAATACTGGTTATGCAATGGCTAACAACCAGGGGATACAAACTGCCGCCGGGAAATTTCTTCTGCTACTTAATCCTGATACCATTCTATACGATAATACGATTGATACTATGCTAAGATTCGCACAAACATCGCAAAAAACAGGAATCGTGGGTTGCAAGGTCATTAACCGGGATAATAGGCTTCAGTGGGACAGTTGCGGCTCATTTCTAAATCCGACAAATCTTTGTTTTAAGGAATTTGGCCTGGAAAAATTAGGGCAGTATTTTCACCCCCTAGATAACAGACTGATGCGCTACTGGAAAAGAGATTCATCAAGACTAGTGGATTGGATATCCGGTGTTTGCATGCTCATTAATAGATCTCTCATAGAACAAATCGGTCTTCTCGATGAACAGTATTTTTCTTATATGGAAGACATGGACTATTGTCGTCTTGCAGTGAAGGAAGGTTGGCAGGTTTATTTCCTGCATAACGTTAGTATATTCCACAATATCGGCGGTAGCTGGAAACAGCAGTCTAGTCGTCATTTACACACGGCTCTTGTCAGTGAAAAACGGTATCTGAAGAAATTCTATGGATACCTGGGTGTTATTATATTTAAAACCTTACATCTACTCGGAAGTTCAGCGAAATTCTTGTTGCATAATATACGCGGAACCACACACCAGGCACGTGATCATTTTCACATTCTTCAATGGATAATAAATAATAGACTGTAAATGCATCGTATTCAGCAAGACCAAAAGATCTTACTAAGAACATTGATAAAAAAATCAGATTGACTTACTTGGTCTATGGGGTATAATCCATGGTGAAGAAAAAACGGTCACGAAACCATACGCCCTTTGTTTCTATCGTCATGCCAATGCGTAATGAAGAACATTTTATTGCACGTTGTCTTGATTCTATCACTGCAAATGATTATCCATATAAGAAATATGAAGTTCTTATCGCTGACGGCATGAGTACGGATCGATCGCGCGAGATCGTTAATAAATACTCACAGAAACATCCCCATATCAGACTGCTTGATAATCCCCAAAAAATACGGGTGACTGCTAACAACGTCGGTATTCGGGCAGCAAAAGGTGAAATCATTATTAGTATGGATGCCCACGTTCTTTACGAAAAGGATTATATTCGAAAATGCGTAGAATTGCTACAGACAACAGGAGCGGCTAATGTTGGTGGGCTTCAAAAAGCCGAGGGTTATAATTATGTAACCTGGACAATCGCACATGCGACCTCTACACCTTTTGGCATTGGAGATGCTGAATTCCGATATTTAAAAAAAGAAAAGTGGGTGGATACCGTGTATCTTGGTGCATGGTATAAGAAAACTCTCGAAAAAGTAGGGCTTTTTAGCGAAGACTGGCTGCGAAATGGTGACTATGAATTGAATTACCGCATCAGGAAAGCAGGCGGTAAGATACTGCTTTCACCAAAGATAAAATGCAAATATTTCGTAAGAGGAACACTTAGAAAATTAACGCGACAATATTTCCTGTATGGAACCTGGCGTGTGAAAACCATCAAAACTCATCCGGATTCAATTCGATGGAGACACTTATTGCCGCCACTACTTATACTCTGGCTTCTGTTATCTCCACTACTATTAGCAACTGGATGGAGTTTCTGGTGGCTCCCCGCAGGAATATATTTCTTCTATACATTCGTAACTTCAACAGGCATCGCAATACGTAAAGGAATTCGATATCTGCCGCTCTTGATTCCCACACTATGGTTAATCCATATTTCATGGGGCGCGGGAATATACAGAGGAATAATGAAATTCGGTTTTCCCTCAATACGCGTGAAAACGATTTTCAAGGACCTTCTAGGAAAACCGACGTTTTAAACGGCTAAGCGACAATTAACTCACGAAAAAGCCGCTTCACTCTGTCTTTCATAGTATCCCAGGTATACACACATTCGCATTGATCCAGGGCGTTTCTTGACAACGCTTCTGCTAAACGGGAATTTCCTACAATTTTCCTCAGTGCATCTGCTAGTTCATCAGCTTTGCCTGGTGTAATGATAAGACCTGTGTGGTTATCAACGATGATTTCGGAAACCCCTCCGACATCAGTTGCTATAATCGGCAACCCCTGACATAAAGCATCTCCAAGCACGATTCCATATCCTTCGTGTAAAGACGGTAATATGAATATATCAGACGTTCGATACAGTGCATGCAAATCTCCCTCGGGAATAAAACCAGTGAACATTATTGATTCATTTAAATTTCTTTTATTGATTGTTTTTATAAGATTTTGGTAATATGTTTTGTTTTCTATAATACCTACAATATGGCACGTAAATGAAATATCCTTCAATTGAGCTAGCGCTTCAATCAGAATATGGTATCCCTTTCTTTCTATGATTGAACCAACACAGATAAAATTCCACTTTTTTTTCTGTTTGTAATTACGTTCCGTGCTTAATTTACGAGACCGATCTATTCCAGGATAAACGATCTCTATTTTGGTTTTATAATTCGAAATCAATTGTTGAAGCACCTGTTCTTTGGTATTACGACTATTCACGATAATCCATGCGGCTTTACGAAGATTGAATTTTATGAGTAAAAAATTAATTTGTTGCTGTAGATCGCACTGGTGGGTGACGTGATCAAAATGATGTACAATTTGCACCACGGGCGTGTGCCACGCTGTCAAGGCGATATTCAATAGAGCATACCTTAACGCTGTATCAGAAACCTGGATAATCAAATCGGGTTTGTTTAGCAAAAAAACGGCAAAAGCGTATAAAAAACTTAAGAATTTGCATCTAAATATCGCCGGTAAATCATGTACACTAATGATTATTACATCAATTCCCATTTCCTTAAGGGAATCTATCAATTTATTATGGTACAAATGGCCACCGGTAAGGGGCGGTTTCCTGCAGGTCCCGAGAAAAAGTATTTTCACTTTTTTTGATTATAATCATAACACTATATCTGTCAATTATTCATTATGTGGATTGTTGACATATTGCATATTTGCGAATATACTTTAGTTTATATGCAAAGTTTCACTATTTCTGGGAAATTACTGGCAAAAAACACACTCATCAATTTTATTGGCCGTATTTTGCCGCTCATTGTCGGCGTAGTCGCCATTCCTTTCATTGTCCAGGGTCTTGGAACCGAACGATTTGGTTTACTCTCGCTAAGCTGGATTGTTTTAGGTTATTTCACCGTCTTTGACCTCGGCCTGGGCCGTGCAACAACCAGATATGTAGCCAAGGCGTTGGGTAAAGGGGAAACACATACCATACCACATATTGCGTGGACAGCATTTATATTACAGCTAGCGCTGGGTATTATTGGATCCATTATCACGTTCATATTCACGCCATTGCTGGTGACGAAAATTCTCAATATTTCACCTGAATTACTGCTCGAAGCCCGGAAATCATTTTACATTCTTGCCTTTTCCGTACCAGTCGTTCTCATCTCAACGTCTTTCTCGGGTATCCTTGAAGCTTCACAGCGATTTGATTTGATAAATATCGTTAAAGTTCCAGTAGGAATAATGACATTTCTATTACCTGTTATCGGATTTTCCCTACATCTACAATTACCTGGTATAATCCTACTCATACTTATTGCACGCATATGCGCGTTGATCACCCTGATGCTATTTGCTTTCAAATTCGTGCCACATATCAAAAAATTTTCTGCCTCTATGAAATATTTTAAAAAACTCCTGGGATTCGGCAGCTGGGTTACTGTCTCGAATATTATTGGACCGCTCCTGCAATACCTTGACCGGTTCATTATCGGTGCGGTTCTGAGCATGACGGTAGTCGCATATTATACCGCACCCTTTGATGTCATCAGCAGAATCTGGATAATCCCAATTAGTTTTGTTATGACGATGTTTCCGGCTTTCAGTTCTCTTGGTACAGACAAATTAAATGATTTAAGAAATTTCTTTCTCAGATCCGTAAAATACATGTTTCTAATTGTATCATTGGTAATAGGTATTATTATTGTTTTTTCAAGGGAATTAATTCTAGGTTGGCTTGGTCAGGAATTCGCCACACAAAGTACGGCTGTTCTACAAATCCTCGCAATCGGTGTGCTTCTTAGTTCTTTGACACATCTTATGCTCGCTCTTTTCCAGGGAATCGGACATCCGGATATAACAGCTAAAATCCAGCTGATTCTCCTTCCGATATCTATTATTCTATCGATCATTCTCATTAAAACCACAGGCATTGTCGGTGCTGCCATATCCTGGACTGTTTGCCGTGCGGCTGGCATGTCCATGTCGTGGGGTATTGTATGGAGAAAACTGAAAATGAACAATGTACTGCTCTCGCAAACTAATATTATGCGTGAAATAGTCTGGTTTACTGCATTAGCACTCTTGCTCATTCCTCTGACTCTTGCGGAACAACTATATATCAAAATCGCCGGCATAATTTCATTCTATTCATTGTTCTTATTCATTGCCTGGTCTTACGTCCTGGATCATGATGACAAACGTCTTGTGAGCAAATATCTGTCTAAGATATTCCATCGTTCGCAATATGTAAAAAAAAATAGCCATAATCTTTACCGAGGATCGAAAAAATGAACAAGTTTCTCAAGAAAATCTCATCAACATATCGCACAATGGGAATAGGGGGTTTGTTCGCTAAAACCTTTGCTTATTTCACTAATTGGCGAGTAAGGCGGGAAGATATAATATGGTTTATTTGTAGATTGTTCAAAGATCAATATGGTCCCAAAACCAGAGTTCACGGCTTCAAATGCTACGTTAGAAGCCAAGATCCTGGTATCAGTCGGGAATTGGCTGTTTATCATACTCATGAACCGAGTGCTACTCAGCTTTTTAAGAAATACATACAAGAAGGCATGTATGAAATTGATATTGGCAGTAATTTAGGCTATTATGCCCTTCTCGCCTCTAAATGCACTGGTCCCCGTGGCAAAGTTATCGCCATAGAACCCGAACCAAATAATTTTGACCTTCTTAAGATTAATGTCGAAACAAACCGAATAGAAAACGTCACTGTTCTCCCGTATGCTATTGGCGACGAGAACGGTACCAGCAAGTTCTTTGTTACAGAAGCCTCCAACACCAATTCTTTGCTCCAACCCGCACTTGGAAACGTAATGGCTTCCATTCATGTCCAGGTGCGAAAACTAGATACACTGTATGAAGAACTTAACATTCCGAGAATCGATCTCGTGCGCATGGATATAGAAGGAGGAGAGATCATTGCCATCAAAGGAATGTCCCGCGTTCTAAAACAATATAAACCGATGCTTCTCATTGAACTACACTGTGATACAGCCGGCGTTGATAACATCAAAAAATTGTTGAAATCACTTGTTTCATATGGTTATACTGCACAGTATCTGGTTGATAGAGATCGAGATTTCGCCTGGAAAACTGAAGAATGTGTATTGAAACTTGCTTCAATGGACCAATTGCTTGAAATCCTAGGAGATTACCGGGTGGTTACGGTGTTATTTACGTAAAATATTATGTTGTTTACCGTTATCTGTATCGTCGGCCTGCTTGCTTGCTTAGCCGGGCGCTTGCTCTTTGAGCGTTATTATAATCACCTGACAATATATTCTTTATTCTGGACTGCATCTCTGGCATTTTACACCTTTAGACTTATCGAATACCATACCATAATGTCCGAAGCCCTGATATACATAGCATTAGGGTGGGTCATGCTCTTTGTTGGATCGATAACAGTAATATTTGCTGTTGCTGGACAGGAAGACCCAATACATTTTCAAATAGAACCGCGCGGTGTACAGCCAACCTATTCAACAAGCTTAAAATTGCTCTCTAATATTATAGTTTTCCTGTGCACACTGTCAGTCATCGGGATCATTCTCAAATTACTGTCTGTGCTACAAACATTCGGGAGTGTTGGATCAGCATTGATAAACGCAAGTTTATTATATCGTATGCGTGTTGAGGGAGAGTTTACCAGCATACCATATCTGGGGAGTTTCCCACTTGCTGCTTCCTGCCTGGCAGGTCTTTACACTGCCCTTAGAAGAAAATTGACCTATCTGACATACGTGCCTTTTTTTCTCGTTGGTTTGCATGGACTTGTTGTAATGGGTCGTACCGATATCATGATTGCCGGCGCACTATTTCTTTCAGCGTATTTCTATACCCCCCATAAAAAATTCATAACACGCAGGACCTTTTTAGCCCTTGTCCTCATGATCATCCTGACGTTTGGCACATTTACCGTAATAAGCTCGATTCGCGGACTCACTGCCCGTTTCAATCATGAAACCCAGGAGATGAGTAAACTACGTTCAACAATCATCTTCCTTCCTTCAATATATTTCTACCTTACAGCTCCCCCAGTGGCGTTCAGTGAATATCTTTATTTAGATGAAGAAAAAGTATCTCCGGGGAGTTATACTTTTAAATCAGTCTACAATATCCTGACGAAAATGGATCTTGCTGAACCCCTTCCTACCTATAACCCATTTATACGAACCCCGGAACCTATTAATGCAGGAACCTATTTACGGGAAATACATGCTGATTTCGGACCAGCAGGAATACTGGTTGTGCCATTCATCATCGGCGTGTTTCTCACTGCAATGATATTGCGCGTGAAACGAAAACCTAATGCGTTCTGGATCATTTTACTATCTCATTTCTTCGTCATCATCTGGCTCTCATGGGATATCAATGCGATGAAACTCGGGCAATGGGTGGTGAGCCTCTTTGTTTGTATATTGATCGCCTGGAGACTCGACTCTAAACAGCAGGATAGCAATGCTCTGCAAAGGGGAGCTCCTTGACATGCCTATTATTCTGAATACACTAACATCATGAAACGGTCGGCTTTTTTGAACATTATCAATTATCTTGATGTCCTCGTTAAATGGCGCAGCGTTATGTTAAAAATCTTCTTGATCATCACGGTCTCGGCTGCGGTCATCAGTGTTATGGTGCCGTCACAATACACCGCAACAACGACCATCCTTCCACCGGGATCGCAACAAGATGCTATGATGAGCATGCTCGGTGCAAATATTTCAGGTAGCCTGGGAGATCTTGGCGGGATTGCGGGTATGCTTGGTGCAGGAACAACATTGTCTGATCTCTTTGCTGTAATTTTAGAAAGCGGTACGATCACCGGAAAAATTATTAAAAAATTCGATTTAAAACGTATTTTTAAAACCAAATCCAATTTCGATACAGCGGAAATCCTTCATGGGATTACAAAAATAAGAGTATCTCCAGAAGGAATCGTCGCGGTCTCCGTTACATGGAAGAACAAATATCTTGCTGCTGATATTGCGAATGCCTATATTACCGAACTTGATAAGTTTAACACCGAAATTGCAATGACAGTCGGAAAAAAATACCGCATATTCATAGAACAACGTCTGAAAGAAACTACCGATACTTTAAAACTGGCAGAAGAAGCCTTAAGAGCCTTTCAGGAAAAACATCGAACCGTCGCGCTTGATTTAGAAATTGAAAGCGCAATTTTGACAATGGCGGAATTAAAACGGCAAATTCTGCTGCTTGAAGTAAAAAAGGGTGCTATAGTATCCAGTTCACAAACAAACAACCCCTATGTACATAATATAAACAAAGAAATAAGGGAACTTAAAAAACAATTGGCGAAAATAGAATTTGGCAGCGAACAGAAAGACACCACCCAGTTTGGCGCGGGATTCTCTATGGCCTTTACCGATCTTCCTGAAGTCTCATTGGAATATGTCCGATTGGTTCGAAATGTCGAAGTACAGCAGGTAATATTCGAAGTGCTGACCCAGCAATATGAGCAGGCAAAGATTATGGAACTTAAGGATACTCCGACAGTCCAGGTTCTGGACAGGGCATCACCCCCGGAAAAAAGAAGCCTTCCGAAACGACGCCAAATAGTAATGCTGGCGGCGATTTTCAGCATTCTATTAGCCGTTAGTTGTGCCTTCATCTTTGAATGGCATGAAAAAACCCAATCTAATAAAACCGAATATGCCCGAGTCGCAAATTTATATACAAAGATCCGGTCGGATATCAATAGTCTTAAAATATTTCTCCTTAATATATTCCGGAAAAAGGGTAATCAGTAAAAATATTGTTGTACTTACGGCAATTCGTTGCCGTTAGCATAGTTATGTTTAACATCGCAATGAAAATAGGCAGAATATTAGTTTTATGCTGTTTCCTGTTTCAACTGGCACAAGCATATTCAATTATTGAGCACAATTCTTTCCTTACCCTTAAAAATTCCACCCTTCATGCTGAAATCTCCAGAAGTACGGGCAATGTCACGTCTATATATGTATTCGGTCGAAAGATCAATACCAGCGAATGCAGTATTCGCCTATATCGCGATTCTAGCATCTGGAACGGTAGCGTGGAATCAATCCAAACACGCCAGTATAAGAATTACGCAGAAGTAATAATCCAAAAAACATCGCAGAACAGTACGGTAATCTATAGTTTTCGTATTAATGACATATCTTTGGATTGGGGTATCGCGATAATGAATTCATCCGATAATTCTGTAGCAATTGCTATTGAATTCCACATGCCCGTGGTCAATGCTATGAGTCATGTGTTCAAACCATGTGAAGACCCTGTACGGTCTTTAACAGACACAAAACTAACATCGTCTATTTACCGGCGGGATATATCGTTGCCGTTAATCTGCCTGTATAACAATAAAAAAAATCATGGATTGACTGTTGTTGCAGATTTCGAACATAAAAAACCGCATCTGGCGATCATGGTAGACAACAAAGATATTGTCTATACATACACGGATCTACGGGCAACACCGGAACACCCCCTGCATGTTTCTCATCATTTAATCGGACATGAAGGTGATTGGCGTCCGGGCTTGAAAAAAATCATGAATATATATCCGGAAAATTTCAATCCAAAAGTACCAGTGGATATTCATAATATTTGGTATTTCCTCTCCAATCCTTTTGTCCGGGAGAAAAAGATCAGGGAGCTACAGCAAGACAAAACCGGCTGGGTTGAAATGCATGGTTATTTCCCTTTTTATGGACACTATGCGCCAAAAGCAAAATCCTGGAACATTATATCCAATTCTGACAAGATAACTCTTGACGAATGGGAACGTTCTTCAGGGCAAGATAATAGTTATCATATTATGAACAAGGTAATTGAGCTATACCACACATATGGAATCAAAGTTTATCTATACTTTCAAGTATTCGAAGCGTGGCATCAATGGGCTGAGACGTATTATACCAGTTCAATCGCATTCAAGGCTAGCGGCAATCCCTACCCAGCGTGGCAATTGACCAATCTCATGAACCCTGATCCATCGTATGTATGGGGGAATTACATAATCTCACAGATCACGCATATCCTTGATCAATATCCTGGCGCCGATGGTATTTTCTATGATAGAATGGACTATTATAATTACGACTACGCTCACGATGATGGTATTACGTATATAGACGATCGTCCCGCTTACATGTTAGCATTCGCACAGGAAGAAATCAATAAAACGATATTCGATCTATGTCATACAAAGGGAAAAAGCATCTTGGGAAATGGGCCAACTTCAATTGAGATATGTAAAAATCTCGATGGTATTCTGGCCGAATCTGATCCTACCACTCTGCAGCGTCTACAGTATCTCGCGCTCACGCGCCCCCTGGTTTTTCTCGTTAAGGATTATACACCCGAGCAGACTGAAATGAAACTAAAATGGGCTTTATGCTGTGGGGCGTTCCCGTCCATAACATGCGGGGATTCAATCAGCCAGGGTATAGAGACTTTGTATCAACCACTTTTCAATCTGTATAAAGCCCGTAAATGGGTGCTTGATAAAGAACCATTAAAAATTCCACAACATCTTATGGGTAATATCTATACGCTTGAGAACGGAGACTACGTAATACCGATAATTCACCCCACCCATTCGCAATTATCGTTATTTCCCCTGGAGCATAATATTCCCGTAGAAATAAATGTTTCTGATGCTTCCAGAATCACGCACATATACCAATTATCAGGAGATCGTGCTGGCGTTACATCACTATCTTTTGAAATGAAGGGGTCTCACATTACAACCGATATACCCTCTCATTTAGCATCATCGCTTCTCTATTTATCACAGAAAAGTGTTTACCCGGTTGTTCAATTGTCCCCGCCGATATTGCTGCGGGGACAAACAAATGAAATAAAATTTTATTTTGCTGATGTCCCGCTTGATCAAACACATATTACGATCAAAACACCCTGGTCAAAGACAGATGATACCCTGTTCACCAATAGTCTGAGCTTAACATTACCTATCCCGCCTTGTGGAGATTCCCTAATAGCTGTAGACATCTATTTCAATGGTCATTCTTATACGTTCACCCATTGGATTGTGGATCCGGTATCGATTTGGGCTGAAAGCCCCCTATTTATTCAATCATCAAAGGGTTTGGAAACCAATTGTTCAATAACTAATAATTGTGCTTACAAAATAACCGTATACCTGAAGGGACATTATTCACCAGGTGGCGGAGATGTGCAATTACCGAACATGATCACGCTGGATCCGTACGAAACCATATATTGCGATATGATTATTCAGTCGCACACACACGGCAATGTCAACATCACCGCGTATAACAATGATTTTACACTGACCGAATCGTTCCCCGTACGCGTCACCACGGCATTGAAAGGAAACGCTCTTTTCCATGATAATTTTTCAAATGGTATGTCTCAATGGACCATAAAAAAGGGTACCTGGAATACATCATATAATACAGCGCGGGCACGCGGCACTGCGCATCTAGCAATCAAAGACGCCCCGGAATGGGAAAATTATATCTATGAAGTTACCACCCAATGCATGGGGAGTGAATCAGCGTTGATCAATTGGCTAAAATCCTATTTATACTTCCGCGTGCAGGACGAAAGAAATTTCTATCGGTACGGGATACACGGCGATGCCGGGAAGATCGATTTGTATAAACGGCTCAGCGGACAGTGGATAAAACTCGGTGATTATCCATTCAAACCTCAACACAAACAATGGTATACGCTGAGCGTGCATCTAACAGGAAACAACATTACGTGTTATCTTAATGGTAAAGAAACCATTAGAATCCAGGACAATACATTTTTATCAGGTGGCATCGGAATAGGTGTACTTGAGGATAATATGGTTTGTGAATACCGTGATATCGTTGTTGTCAAGCTATAAATGAATAACTTTTGTTAATGCATCGTTATCCAATAACCACTGCACAGAATTTACAATCCCGGCGTTAATATCGATTTCAGGACGCCATTCCAATATCCGTTCAGCTTTTTGTATATCAGCCCAGGTAGCCTGCATATCTGCCGGATGGGAGGACTCATGAACGATTTTAGCCTTTTTACCCAGTTTTTCCTCAATTAAATGTAGAAATTTCAGTAGTTTGTAGGGTTTATCGCTACCCAGATTAATCACTTCAAAGCCCAGTGGTTTCAGGGCCATAATAGTTCCGCGCGCAATATCATCGACATAGGTGAAATCACGGGATTGATTACCGTCACCATAAATCACGACCGGTTTTTTCTGGTACACCCATGAAATGAAACGTAAAGGACTCATATCAGGTCGTGATGCGGGACCATACACCGTGAAATAACGTAGTATTGAAATATCGATATCGTACAGGTGATGGTAGGTAAAACATGTTGCCTCAGCACTCTTTTTAGAAGCGGCATAGGGTGAGATCGGTTCATTCACTGGAAGGTCTTCTTTAAACGGCATTTTTTGTCCCGCATAAAGAGATGATGTCGAAGCCAGAATGAATTTCTCCACATTGAATTCCCTGCATAATTCAAGAAGATTGAGCGTGCCCATTACATTAGTGGTATAGTACACGAACGGATTCTCCATACTGTAGCGGACACCGGCCCTGGCAGCCAGATTAATGACAGCATCAAAATTGTATTTCTCGAATAACGCTTTTACATCCTGGTAGTGCTCAATATCAAGTTTCTGAAAGGTAAAATGTGTAAATCGTTGTAATTGATCAAGGCGCCATTGTTTCAGGCGAACGTCGTAGTAATCATTTAGGTTATCGATACCGATGATATGAACAGTCATTGAGTCATTGGTCATTATATCATTGGGTATCAACTGCGGCTTGGTAAGGAGGAACTCGCAGACTTTCCAGCCGATAAAGCCAGCAGCGCCGGTCACCAAGATGTTCACGGATTGAGCCATGCTGGAATTATTATAGTGACACTCGTAGCAAAGTCAACGAAGGTGGCTTCTACTTTACTACCACAACACGCTGCGTCCGGTCATTCACCAGCACATGGTATACGCCCGCACTCGCAGGGGCAAAATGCATCGCTTTTCCAGTATGTTCATGCACGAGCCGTCCGGTGATATCGAAAACCTTGATCTGAGCAGTACCTGATAATTGGACCTCGATCGCGCGACCGATCGTGTTGATGCGCTGAATCTGTACTTGCGGCGCGACGTATTCCTGCACGCTCTGGACCACGGTGTTTTTCTGGATAATCCAGGTTTCCGGGTCGACCGTGATGCCGGTCGGTTCAAAGGGGAGGATGAATTCCTCGTGCTGGGGCACGGTAGTGATAGCAATGGTTAATAACGTATCACCGCCTGCATAATCGATGCCCAGAGGCAAAGGCATATGGAATACTGTTGGTCCCATGGTCTGGGTCTGGTCGATATCTAAAACCAGCCGCCAATTCGGTGCTTCATAGACTTTTACCCATACGATATCATAAATCGGGTAATACAGATCATACACCCATTCGTCAAAAAACCAGTCGTAATTGCCGCCCAATTGCTGGTTCATGATCATGTTCAGATCATCAGTCGATGCACTTTTATATTCAAACGAATCACGGTAGGCAGCCATGAGATCGAGCCATGTGTTATCATCACCGCATAAATAGCGTATCATGTGCAAAACCCAGGATGCCTTACAGTAATCATGCCCCCAGCAGTACAAATCGTTTAGCGTAGGATCATAGAGCGGTCGCGGGTGCGATGCTTCAGCGGAAAAATATGAATTTCTCCTCGATATCATGGTATTGATGAATGCCTGGTGCCCTTGCCTCCGCTCCCGGTATAAACAATCCGAATACGTGGCGAATCCTTCGTTAAGCCAGACATTCACCCAGCCGAAACAGGTCACCATATCACCCCACCACATATGTGCCATTTCGTGTGCCATTAAGTAATAATCATTACCAACAAATCCCTGACGGTATATCGTGGACATGGTCTGGTGTTCCATGCCTGCATAGTAGAACGGATGGACGATATCCATACCATAACGTTCGAATGGATAGGAACCATACAAAGAATCGAAAAAGTACATCATATCAACCGTATGCTGGAAAGCATTGGGTGCGTAAATAGAATCCTGGGGCCAGAAAAAGTACATGATTTCGACACTATCACCAGTGGCTGGATAGAACCAGTCTGAATACGTGGTGTAGATACTGGATGCAAAGTGGATCAAATACGGCGCGATCGGATAATCGTGTTTCCAATGGAATGTTGTATACCCTCCTGCCGTATCCGCCCCGAGAAAAGCACCGGTTGCACATACATAAAAGGAATCCGGCACCGTGATATAGAACTCCACGCCATTGTCTGCCTTATCCCACATCCAATCATAGCAAGGCATCCAGCGGCGGGTGCAAAAAGGACAACCCAGGGTATAGGAGATCGGCTTGGTGCTATTATAGAAAAGGTACCCAATACTTCCGGACGCGGTTCCGCTGTAACCGACCATGACATCGAAGCTGTCATTCAGGTTTTGAGCTTGCGGCAGATTAACGAATAGCGTTTCATAATTATGCGTATAGGTCGCGGTCACTCCATCGACTTTTATAGAATCCACGGTTAATCCGAGCAAGTGCATATCGATCATGGTAAGGTTATTCTGATTACTGCACGCGGACATGGTGACCGTACCTTCGATATAGCGCGAGGTCATGGAAAGATCAATATCAATAAGATAGTGCAGAACATCATATGAATGCAAAGATTCAGCGCGCACCGGTTCGGGGCGGTAGATATGTTTATGTTCTATTTCTTCAAAAAATGACTGAGATATAATTAATAATGCAATTGCGATCATAACACCCCCTTACATCAAATTATAAGATCAGAGATGAAGAAGTCAATGGTCAATGAAATTTCAGATTTACAATTTTAGATTGCAGATTGAAAACATTCTCTCGGTTTAGTGCTTATTCCAAAATTACTTGAATCGACGATTCAATTGTAATGTTGTGAATCCCGACTTCAGTGTCGGGACTGCTTTCGGTTCGCGGTTTGTGAGTAGTGTTCAGTGCCTAGCGTCTAGCGCTTACCGTGCTGTGCAGCGCACAACAGTATCAGTTCGCGCAAGACTTCGGCAACGGTGCAGCCGGAGGCCCAGGGTGAAGCGGCTAAGGGATTGTATTCCACGATATCCGCACCGATGATCCGCTTATTCTCAAGCAGAATTAAGGAATCAATGAGTTCTTTGTAGGAAATGCCACCGGGTTCGGGCGTGCCAACTGCCGGCATGATGCCGGGATCGAGTACATCGACATCGATCGATATATACACAGGCTTATTGATCGCACTGAGCACATTCGGGAGGTGTTCAAATACGCTGAATTTATATAGATTCTTATTCATTGACAATTCTTCCCTGGTGCCGGAGCGAATCGCGAACTGATACAGGTTTTCCAGCCCGATCACTTCACTCACACGCCGCATGACCGTCGCATGGCAGATTTTTTCGCCCAGGTACTCATCACGCAGATCGCAATGTGCGTCAAAATGAATAACCGAAAATTCTCCATACTGTTCTTTACAATATGTGATTCCTGGCAGCGTAACTGTATGTTCGCCACCAAGAACAATCACAATCTGATCTTTTCGGAATGTATCAAGTGCTTTTCTCGACTCAATGATCCAATCTGGTGTTTCAAAGTATACATCACCAGCATCATAGATTTTTACATCATTGAGACTCTTGTTCTGGTACGGTGAATAATCTTCTATGTTATCAGAGCACCTGCGTATGAATTCAGGACCATAACGGGTGCCGGGAGCAAAAGAGACAGTACGGTCATAGGGAAGACCCAGGACTACTATCCGACCTTCTTTAGCAGAGGCGTTTGCGTAATATAACTTCATTCTACTTGAGTCAATTTTATCAAAATACATATATAAGTCAATATTTAAAGGTATGACCCTCACTTGACCATTTCATGCCAGCCACTATAATAACTTGATGAATACTCGTTCTGAAAACAACCGACGATGGGCAGATAAAATAATCAAGGGAATAGATCCCACGCATCAATACCGTTGGCAGGCATACGATCAAAAACTTACTATGCTTTTATCTCCCACGACTGTGTGGTTAGATATCGGCTGCGGCAATAATGGTGTTATTCAAGACCATGGTCACGAAGCAGGTGTTGCCATAGGAGTAGATAGAAAAATGCTCCACACAATGACACCGGCAATGTTTGTTTGTGCCGATGTGTATAATCTCCCGTTTCGTCCTGGTAGTGTAGATCTGATAACCTTACGATTTATCGTCGAGCATATACAAAATGTTTCGCAAGCACTCGCTGAGGTAGCTCATGTACTCAAATCAAAAGGAAACACACTGTTATTAACAACAAATATATGGTGCCCTTTTGTCTTTTTGCCCCGTGTTCTACCCTTTTCTATTAAAAAATATCTCATTATGGTTCTTTACCGTGTGTTCATGCATGATGTGCAGCCAACGTACCACCGATTTAATTCACCACACATCATAATGAATGGCACACAATATTTAAAAAAGGTATATATTGAGTATATTCAAGATACTAATTTTATTAATCGGGTTTTTTTTCTTATAACATTTTGTTGGCATGTTATAACAAAGATGCTCTCAACTCGGTATTTGAGAAGCTGTATTTTAGTGATATATAAAAAAGTATGACCTGATACTGTACATCTTGAATTTTGAACAATATCTAATATCTGGTTTTCCGTATCGCTTATTGTTGAAGGTTTTATTTGAAATCGCTTAATCTAAAATCTTAAATCGTCAGGCTGCTTCTGCATAGCCGAGGGCGCCGGCCATGGTTATGACTTTGATCGGACACACTTCAAAGCACCGTCCGCATCCAATACATTTATCCTTGATAATAGAGTGTCGTTTACCTGGTTCCCCTTCGATCGCTTTGAACTGACAGACTTTCATACATTCAGCGCACCCATCACACTTGGACGAAATAATGGCATACGGACGCGCCTTTGCCTTATCAATAAATGATTTGGTCGGGCATTTAGCGAAACATATTCCACAGGACACGCATTTTGCGTAATCTTGTTTTGGTAAACTGCCCTCCATGACAATTGCCCCTTCGTATGGACATGCCTTAACGCATATCGTGCAACCAATACAACCCACTTTACAGACATTCTTGACGGCTTTCCCTTTATCGAGAGTCTTGCAAGCGAGGAATATCAACTGGGTTTTGGGGATCAATTCCAGTACCTGTCGAGGACATTCTTTAATACATATACCGCACGCAGTACATTTTTCGCGATCGATCACGGGCAGTTTGTGCGGACCCATCCTGATCGCGTTAAACGGACAGACCTCGACACAATGCCCACCGCCAAGACATCCGTATTCGCAGGCCTTGTTGCCACCGAGTAGAATATAGTTACTGCGGCAGTCTCCTGGTCCAACATAGTCAAATTTTTCCACTGCCTGATCGTGTCCTCCACGACAACGGAGTACACAGACCTGGGGTTCGGTTTCCACCACTTCCATGCCAAGGATCTCAGATATTTGCCTGATTGTTTCGGAACCGCCCACCGGACAAAGGTTTGCCGGAACTTCCCCTTTTTCCGTGATTAGAGCGGCAGCATAAGCATCACATCCGGGGTATCCACAGGCGCCGCAATTCCCTCCGGGGAGTAATTCGCGGATCTTCTTTTCGGCTTCGCTGGTTTTAACTGCAAGTTTTCTAAACGCGATAGCAAGTATAACACCAAAAACAAGACTCAAACCGCCCAGTCCAGCAATCGATTTTAGAAGTCCAACTGTGTCCATAACGCGGTATTATAGATGAAATCCTTGTGATGTCAACAAGGATAGCGCAAACACATCGCTGGAAACGATGTTAAAAATCCGAAATACGAATATCTGAATTCTAAGCAAATTCTAAATCACAAAAACCAAACATTAAGAGAAAAAGGGGGATAGAGGGGGATTTTACTGAGGTGTTGATATACTGATGTACTGCTTTCTATCTCTGATTAGTGTCTACGGTCTTTGGTTCGCGTTTTTCTATTACGTCTAGCGCTTAGTGTGTAGCGTTTTATTGTATTGTTTCTCTGACCAGTGTCTTTTTCCGGCAGGGTTTAGTCCTGATCGTGAATACCGGCACCATCTCTTTTTTCACCCTGCGCATCGCAGCTGGATTATCGCTGAAGATCTCAACGATCGTTTGACCTTTTAAAATCCTATCTCCGATCTTCTTACAGATACGAAATCCACACGATGGATCGATCACATCCTCCTTTTTCATCCGCCCGCCGCCTAAATTGACAAGCAGCATTCCGAGACGATATACATCGATCAAGTGAATATACCCTGACCGGGATGCTCGCACATAGATTTTCTGTTTAGCAAGAGGAAGCCTTGTATAGTCTTCACACACAAGGATATCACCGCCCTGCGCGCATATTAACTCTTTAAAGGTATCGAGTGCCTTGCCCGATGTAATGTTATTCTTGAGGAGCCGGCGTCCACCCTTAATATTTGCCAGTTTCAGCATTGCCAAACCAAGTGTATAGGTGACTTCCATAAGATCAGAGGGTCCTTTCCCTTTCAGAGCTTCGATCGCTTCTATCACCTCAACGGAATTTCCGACATACTCGCCCAGCGGATTATTCATATCTGTAAGTACTGCGGTAACTTTAACCTTTGCCTGTTTCCCGATCTGCACCATGGTTCGTGCTAATTTTTTTGCTACACGAAGATCGCTCATGAATGCTCCATTGCCATATTTCACATCGAGCACGAGTCCATTAATATCCTCAGCCAGTTTTTTTGACATTATGCTCGCGGCGATCAAGGGGATCGAATCCACGGTCGCGGTTACATCCCGTAATGCATAAAGAAGTCTGTCGGCCGGAGCGATCTCCCGGGTTTGCCCGATCATAATGACTCCGAGTTTCCGTAGTTGTTTGACAAAGCGTTTGCGGGTAAGTCGTGTTTTGAACCCAGGTATTGCTTCGAGCTTGTCGAGCGTACCGCCGGTATGGCCAAGCCCCCGGCCTGAAATCATGGGCACACATACACCGCAGGATGCCATAAGCGGGGCGAGAACGAGCGAAACCTTATCACCTACACCGCCGGTTGAGTGTTTATCGATCTTGGGTTTCTGAATTTTCGAAAGATCCATGATTGATCCAGAATGCATCATTGCATTCATCAAATTTGTTGTTTCAGTGAATGTCATGCCCTGGTAATATATCGCCATGAGCAGAGCAGAGATCTGGTAACTTGGAATGTCGCCCTTTGTATAGCCCTGGATAATAAAGTCTATTTCATCGCGCGTTAAAATCCCGCCATCGCGTTTATTTCGGATTATCTGAACTATGTTTTTCATAGTGTTTTTTGATAACCTCGCTGATCGCATCTTTGAAATTTACGTTTTTGTTAAAATGCTTTTTTGCTCGCCCGCCAAAAAGGAACCATATAATCAATACATTCACCACCAGAACAATGATCAAATATATGGCAGATCCGATCGTTACTACACGCCCAAACAGATATGCAACGATATTGAAAAGAACGATCCCCCCACTGATAATTATCACGACAAGTTGTGCCCAGGCTTTTCCTTTCCAGATGCTAAAACTGATGTAAAAGATCGAGAAACCGAGTACAAACCCCAGTATCATACCGAATATCCTGTTTATTCCCGATACATTAACAGTCAGGTACGTATACACAAAAAGACCAATGACTGCAAGGGCTATTAAAAAATAGAAAAGAGAGATCAGTACGATTCCGAAATGCGGTCTATTTCTTTTCTTCATTCAGGGCTTCAAGTAATTGCCTGCAGGAGGCACATTTACCGCACATTCTTTCTCCGCCCAGGTAACAGGAATATACATGCTGCAAAGGTGCCCGGTACCGCTTCCCCACCCGGTAAATCTGCTTCTTGGTGTAGTCGGCGACATAACTATCCACCTTGACCTTCTTCAATGTACTGTACATAAGAGAATGGTTTACCGCCGCAATGAACTGGGGTCTGTTGTCTGGAAAATCACGTGCTTCATCACGATTGAATCCAGTAATGATCACATCCGCCCCATGGTACTCAGCATAACATGCCGCTATATTAATGAATATACCATTCCGATTTGGTATCCATACATCACTGAGTTTATTAAAATATTTTAGACTAACACGTTTTGTACGTTTAAGCATTGGTAGTTTTTTAAGATCATTAAAGAATGGAAGGATAACTGTCTTATGTTTGATCTTCAATGCACGGCAAATCCTTCGTGAGGCTATGATTTCCATGCGCGCGGCACGCTGACCATAATCGAATGTCAGGGCAAAAAGCGGTTTAGTTCTTTGGCACGCGATCGCGGTGCTTACGGTTGAGTCAAGACCACCAGATAGAAGAATGATAGATTTTTGTTTCATCAGACCCCTTCATGAAAAGTCACTGAATTGTTTTGACCTTCCCATACTGTTATCGATCGTACCTGGTTTATCTGTTCCTTCATTTCTTTATAGATATACATTGCGACATGTTCGGTGGTTGCATTGTGTTCCTTAAAATAGGGACAGTCATTCAGATTCGAGTGATCCAGGGCACTGAGTATCGTATCCAGCACAGATTTGATCCTACGAAAATCCATTGCCATACCGATGTCATCGAGTTTTTCTACACCCACCTTAGCCTGTACACGGTAGGTGTGACCGTGAATTCCCGCACAATCACCCGGATACCCTTTTACCTGATGAGCGGCGGAAAAGTGACCTTGGACAGATAGTATAAACATGATTAAATACCTGACGTTCTATGCTTCATTGTTTAATTCGTCCTTCAGTAGCATACGTGCCTGATTGAAAAATTCAATTGTCGGGGGTTCACGATAGTCCGGATATGTCCAGTCGAGCATTGAGAACGTCTTTCCTTTATAAATGAGTGTAACTTCCCCATAGATCCCTTTCCCAAGATATATACGATGCGAATAGTTTTTTGTCGACGCCAGGATCACATTGCTCATCGTAATGATACCAGGATCGATATTCACCTGACGACCACCCTGTTCATTTAGATTTTCTTGTTCGATCATATTCGTAACACGCTTTTTGTCAGCAAGCGATACCGGATCGCATGGTTCGGCGAACACCAACCACTGTCGCATGATCCGATCTCCCATCTCTTCGTTGTAATAGGTTGTCTGGGTGAAATGCTGCGGCGCTGATCGCTTGATTATTTGACCGAAACACCCTACGAGTCGCTCGGATATGGTTTCCGGGTCGAATCCATCGCTTATAAGCAGTCCGGCAAACACAAGCGCTGATTGTGGTTCTTTAATGATTCCCATGACATACCTTCACACACACCCCGCATATATGCTGACCAATACCCCGCATATGCGCAAATTCATTAAGTTTTGCGTAGCACTTCCGCATGTCAATACCATTTTCTGCGATCGCCTGTGCAGGACATACCGCAATGCACGCCCCGCACTCTCCGCATGAAAGCTCTTTGGGTTCATCGATCTCGAACTCAAGATCAGTGAGAATCGATACATAGCGAACATGCGCCCCATGGACTGGATGGATCAAGAGTCCGCTCCGACCAACATACCCGAGTCCTGCTTCTTTGCCCAGATTAATATGTGAAATATGTCCCTTTCTTGGCTCCCATTCGATGATCTGCGATGCCGGAATCGCTACTGCACTGATGTCCTGCTCTTCAAGGTAGCGTACTAACTGGCATGCAGTCTGATCGAGTATCCAGTTCACGGTCTTATAATGGTGTTTGTATATCAATGTGGGGCAATCCATGATCGTTTCAAGGACAGAGCGTGACAAGATAAATCCGAACACAATCGCGCGCGGAAGCGACACTCTGATCTCCGATACATGTGTTCCTTTGGGGACGTTACCAAAACCAACAATCGATATCCCGTGGTTACGTAAAAATGTGCGCACTGTTTGTTTTGCATTATCCATGGTATGTCTCACGGGAAGGGACGGAATTTACATATCCACAAGGTCATTATCTTCGTCGTCTGTCGCTACTGTCTTATCTTCAGAAGGTTCTGCGACCGATCCATCTTCATCGTCTTCCGGCGTATCATCCTTTTTCAATGTTTCAGCCGTTTCATCGGGAAGGCCAGCAATTGGATCCATTGCTTCTTCATCCAGCTTCACCGGAAGCCCAAAATCCTCTTCCCGGGGCAGATCACTGATATCTTTGATACCAAAATAACGCAGGAATTCTTTGGTTGTGCCGTACTTTATCGGACGGCCAGGAACCGGCAAACGACCGCAGGTTCTGATCAAACTTTTTTGCATAAGTGTATCAAGCACGCCCGAGGAATCCACACCGCGCAACTTTTCAATCTCCGGTCGCGTGATCGGTTGATGATAGGCAACAATCGCTACGGTTTCGAGCGCAGCTTTTGATAGTTTGCTCTTTTTATCGTGCAGGGCTCCGACCCATAAAGCGAATGCCGGCAATGTATAAATCTGATACCCGCCTGCGATGGCTTTGATCTCAAAAGCCCGTTCTGATACGCGGTATTCACCATTCAGTTCATGGACGTAGTGTTTTATCTGCTCTGCATCGAGCTGCGTGATTTCCATTATCTTCCGCTCAGATAGCGGTTCATCGGTTGCAATGAGCAATGCTTCAAGTATCTGTTTGTTATTGCTGTCGCTCATCTTGATTCCTTCGTATGTACGTAGAGATTAATAACACGATTAACAATTGTATCCCAATTGAATTTTTCGTCAACAATCTGTTTTGCTTTTTTGCCCATCTGAGTACGCAACTGATCATCTGTTGCCAGTTTTTTCATCGCTTGTGCAAGTGCATCAGCATCACCTGGCGGCACCAAATAGCCGTTCACATTATCCTGGACAACATCAACAATACCCCCTGCTTCTGAGGCAATGACTGGTTTGGAATATGCCATGGCTTCAATAAGCACAACACCAAGCCCTTCAATATCACCTTTTTTATCGAATACTGCTGGGAGCACAAAGAAACTCGCCTGTTTGAATCGCTGGGCAAGCGCTTTATTCGTGATATATCCAGTGAACGTAATCCGTTCACACAGACCAAGATCCTTTGCATGCTGTTCCAGTTCTTCCCGGTCTGGTCCGTCGCCTACAATGTAGAGATGGTGTGGTATAGATCTCTGGATCTTTGCCATTGCCTGTAATAGGTATTTCACCCCTTTTCGTTCCACGAGGCGGCCAACAAACAGAATCTCCTTTTCATCGGATACTCGCGCTTCATAATGACCAATCGTGGAACTGAACGGCACAATCTCGATTTTTTTGTCCGTAATATCCTTGAGTTCCTGGGCGGTATGGGTGGAATTCGTCGTTATACAGTGAGATCTATTGATAAGGGTACGGAAAATCAGTTTGAGCAATGGGAATTTTCGTTTCAACCAGCGGATCTCCGCACCATGGAACGAAGAGAAGATACGGGTGTCACTCGTGCTTTTTCCGAAGATACCGAACAGGATATGGGGAAAAGGCCAGTGCACATGGATAATGTCATACCTGCGATGGCGGGTAAACAAAAATATCGAGACCATCCCGCAGAGAAGATAACATACGCTCAGCAACTTGGGTAAGATCCCCCGGCTGAAGCGATCAGCTGCCATTTCTTCATGAGTGAGTCGTTCCAAGGCTCTAAAAAAATATCGGAAACGATATATGGATATGCCATCAAGCACCTGGTTACCAAGCCCCTTATAGGATGATGTAAAAACGGATACCTCAATCCCACGATCCTGTAATCGTTTAAGGAGTGCAGGTAACCACGGAGTAATCACGTCACCCTTATATCGTGGATATGCGGTCGCGATTACCAGTACTTTCATTTTTTGAATTACCCTAATAATATAAAAATCTGTCGATTCCTCTGCGCCCTGCTTCCTTTCACCTCTTCCACCTCCGCGGTCCGGGCAATTTGTACAATGAGTTTGCTCATTGTCTAAATTTCCATTTTATGATATTCCATATCGCCTGGATGCCATCAGGTATTCCGATCTTTTTCCCTTCACGACGTCCGGTATAGGCAACGGGGATCTCGATTATCCTTTCTCTTCGTTTCAGGATTTTGCAGGTTATCTCTGGTTCGATCTCAAAACGGTTTGATATCAAACCGAGGTTTTTCAAAATGTCAGTTTCGAGCATCTTGTAGCATGTTTCCATGTCGGTTATATGCGCTCTGTACAAAACATTGGTCAAGCAGGTAAGAAAACGGTTCGCAAGGTAACTGTGAGGAAGAAAACATCCACGTCCCAGGATCCGTGACCCATACACGACCCGTGTTTGCTGATTCAATATTGGTTCGATGAGGTGATGATAATCCTCCGGCGAATATTCCAGATCCGCATCCTGGATGATCGTAATATCGCCCTGCACGTGCCTGAGACCGGTCCGGATCGCCGCTCCTTTTCCTAGATTTCTGGGATGCAGCAGCACGGTAATATCCTTTCGCTGTTCGATCAGATCACGGGTTCCGTCAGTAGAAAGATCATCAATGACAATGATCTGTTTTTCGATCTCTACTGCCTTAATACGTTCCAGTATTGCTTCAATATGCTTTTTTTCGTTGAAAACAGGGATAATCACTGACAATAACACGGCTCAATTATAGCGGAAATTACCCTATTGTAAAGCCTTCCTGGATACAGAAACCTATGACACGGGTGCGGAGATATCCCCTGATTGCGAAAAACGGGTTGACACATCTGCTGAAATCTCTATAATACCTGCACTAAGGCGCCATCGTCTAGCTTGGTTTAGGACGCCGCCCTCTCAAGGCGGAGATCACGGGTTCGAATCCCGTTGGCGCTATTATCCGCAAAAGCGCGGTATACGATGAAACGCAGAAATGACGTGGTTTTCTTAGCGGTTTTGCAGTCTTCAGCGTCTTTGCGTTCTTCGGCTATGAATAGTTGACAAAGTTATTTTTTTATATACACTTTATGCTAATACAGCGTGATTAGGCTAAGGAGGCTGGATGGCACAAGAGGGAAAGATAGACAGTGTTATAGGCAAGTCTACGATCATTAGCGGCGATATCAAAGTCACTGGATCAACTAAAGTCGACGGAACCGTGAAGGGTAGCATCACTGCCAAAGACAGCGTAATTGTTGGACAAGATGCAAATATCAAAGGTAATGTTTCCTGCCGGAACGCGATCGTTGGAGGAAAGGTAGAAGGGAATATTACTGTTCAGGAGATCGTTGAATTCCAAAGCGGGGCAAAAATGCTGGGCGATATTGTATGTAAAGGTATTATTATCCAGCAGGGTGTGTTCTTTGATGGTAATTGCAGTATGTCTCAAAGAGAAAAGGACCACCGATTAGTTAAGGAAAGCAAGGATATAAAAGAACCGCCAAAATGAAGGTTATTCTCTACGGCACCCGGGGTTCAGTTGCAGTCGCTAATAATGAGTCTAAAAAATATGGTGGAAATACAACGTGCCTTTATGTTGAAACCAAAACAGGAAAACCAATTATCATTGACTCTGGTACCGGGATACGAACGCTTGGTGTCGATCTGGTGAAGAACAGTAAACGCGACCTTAATATGATTTTTACACATTACCACTGGGATCATATCCAGGGGTTCCCGTTTTTCGCACCGATGTTCTTCAAGAATGTAAATGTCGCGATCTATGGATCAAAAAAAGAAACATCCGCGAAAACAGCGCTTACCTATCAAATGACACTACCCTATTTTCCCGCAACATTGAATGATCTACTGGCAAAGGTAACGTTCAAGGAAATGAAGACAAAACTCAAGATCGGAGAGGTCATGATCGAGACTATTCCAACCAATCACCCTAATTACACGATAGGTCTTAAATTTTCCGAGGGTAAGAATAGCTTCGCGTTCCTCACTGACAACGAACTTAAAGCCGAGAACTGTAAAACGCCTTATGAAAAATTCGTTGCTTTTCTAAAGGGTGTGAAATTTTTTATCCACGATGCACAATATACCGATGAAATATATCCGACAAAACTGGGTTGGGGACACTCTACCTTCAGTCAGGTTATGCAGCTGGCCAAAGACGCAGGAGTAAAACGAGTTGTATTCACCCACCATGACCACAGCAGTACGGATGCATTCATCGACAAGCAAGTCAAGGAGATGTCCACACTTCATCCAGGATTTAACATACAGGCTGCGGCCGACGGTAAATCCTTCAATCTGTAAACTCACACCGTGAAAACCACGGTCTTAATAATCAGGACAGCAGGGACAAACTGCGATGTCGAAACGGCATTTGCATGTGAAAAAGCCGGCGCGAGCACAGAACGGGTGTTTGTCGATGATCTTGCAACAAAAGACATGTCACGATACCAGATCCTGATTTTCCCGGGTGGTTTCACTTATGGTGATGATGTCACTGCCGGTAAAATACTCGCTAACGAGATCAAATTCAAGTACCGGGATAAAATGCTCGACTTTATCGAGCGGGGTGGACTGATTATCGGTATATGTAATGGATTCCAGGTCCTTGTGAAGTGCGGTATCCTGCCTGGTTTTGATAATCCATTTGAAGAACAAACCGTAAGTCTGGTGACGAATGACTCTGTACGTTTCGAAGATCGCTGGGTACATTTACGGGTACACAACCGCTCAGTCTTTACACAGAATCTGAATCCGGTAATCACCATGCCAGTAGCACACGCCGAGGGAAAATTCGTTGTTAAAAATGAAACTGTTCTGGAAAAGATCAAAGATCACATTGTTTTCCAGTATGCGGATGAATCAGGAAATGATGCCGAGTATCCATATGATCCCAATGGTTCGGTCCTGCATGTCGCGGGTATTACCGACAAAACCGGACGTATCCTGGGCATGATGCCTCATCCAGAGCGTCATATTTCCTGCCTGCAACATCCCCTTCACACACGTACAAAAGTCGATGAAATCGGTGATGGATTGTACATTTTCAAAAATGCGGTCGAATATTTTGACATATAAATTTACCGAGGGTTAGAGGTGTTTTCATGAAGGGTTATATTGAACACCATCCGATTCTAGATTTCAAGCGTGGTGAGTTTGTATCATTTACGTTTGAAGGTAAAGAACTACAGGGATATGAAGGTCTTCCAATTGCCGCAGCATTGCACGCAGCAGGTATAAAAGTATACAGTTATTCAATCAAACGCGAACGGCCGCGCGGCTTCTTCTGTGCAGTTGGAAAATGTTCATCTTGTCTTATGGAAGTCGACGGGCGCCCCAACGTCATGGTATGCATGGAACCACTCAAAGCTGGTATGAATGTACGCCGGCAAAAAGGACGGGGAACATTATGATATCAAATTCCAAAGAAAGCATTCTATATGATATCTGTGTTGTTGGTGGCGGACCGGCTGGACTTGAGGCAGCGATTCATGCAACTGAATTGGGTGCAAAGGTTCTATTGGTCGATGATAATCCGATCCTGGGGGGACAGCTGATCAAACAAACCCATAAGTTTTTTGGTTCGAAAGCCCACTACTGCGGCGTACGCGGAAATGACATTGCCAAGATTCTGACTGAGAAAATAGAACAACTGAAGATCGATACGTATCTGAATGCAACCGTAGTAGGCTATTATGATGAAGATCTACTCGGTGTCCTGCAGAACGATAGATTCTTCCCAGTGCAGGCAAAACGTTATATCTTTGCGACCGGTGCGACGGAAAATATGCTCGCTTTTGAGAATGCGGATCTACCCGGGGTATACGGTGCCGGTGCAGTACAGACAATGATGAACGTATATGGTGTGGTCCCGGGGAAGCGGGCGCTGGTAATTGGTTCCGGTAATATCGGCTTGATCGTACCATACCAGTTGCTGCAGGCCGGTGTTGAAGTCGTCGCAATCGTGGAGATCATGGATCATGTTGGCGGATATCATGTACATGCGGCAAAAATCCAGCGTGCCGGCGTGCAAATCTTTCTGAAACATACGATCACCGAGGCACACGGCAGGGAATGCGTTGAATACGCGACCATTTCCGAAGTTGGCAGCAAATATGAATGCCTGCTCGGTACAGAGAAAAAAATTGAATGCGATATGATCCTGATCGCGATCGGTTTATCCCCGCTGACCGAACTATTATACCATGCCGGGTGCCGAATCGATTACCTGCCGGAACTGGGCGGTCATGTACCATACCATAATGAGGATATGATATCATCCAGAGAGAATATTTTTGTCTGCGGGGATCTTGCCTGTATCGAGGAAGCATCGACCGCAATGCTCGAAGGTAAGATCGCAGGGACCAGAGCATACGAATCCTTGTATGGAACAAGAAAAGAAAGCAGTGATATCGTCGAACAGGCAAAAGAGGAATTAGCCGGTATCCGATCATCACCTTTCGAGGAACGTATTACCTACGGTCTAGATCGGATGAAAAACAGCAAACAGTAGAACCGCTTTCTCTTGACAACACTATATACAATCCTATAATTATATATAAAAGGATTATGATAAAAACCCTGCTAGCCTATAGCATGCTGATCGCTTTGTTCTGCATCCCGGCATACGGGGAATGGGAGGCGATCGGTCCGTACGGCGGTTTTCTCCGCTGTCTGGAAATTGACCCGCTCAATCCCGAAGTTCTTTACACTGCTTCCTATGACGCACCCTCCAAGATATTCAAGTCCACAGATAACGGTGAAAATTGGGAACACATCAGCACGGTGCCGAATTATGTATATTGTCTTGAATGCGATCCTACTGAATCAAATATCATTTATGCTGGAAGTTATACGGATATTTTTAAGTCCACGGATAGCGGTATTACCTGGACCATTCACGAGATGCCCGGCAAGGAGATCAATGCTCTGTCAATACGACCGGACACATCGTCGATCATTTACGCGATCGGCATGATATCCTCGGCAGGGCAATACCTTATGCATTTCTTTAAAAGCACTGATTCTGGCGTCTCGTGGAACGAACTATTGCTCGCTAACTATGGCGGTTTTGCTTATGACATGGCAGTCGATCCGCAAGATCCAAATACAATCTATGTGGGTGGGTACTATTATGATACTACCACACGACCGTGCGTTTTCAAATCAACTGACGGGGGTAACTCTTTTCGGGAGCAATCGCTCGGCCTCACCTCAACCTGCCAGCGTGTCCAGTCACTCGCTGTCCACCCGACCAATTCAACTATTGTCTATGCTGGAACGTACTATGATGGGATTTACCGGAGCACGGATGCCGGCGTGTCATGGCAGCATTCTTCCGGGGGTGGATGGTTCTTCTCGTCAATAGCCACTACACCCACGGCACCCAGCATTGCTTATGCAGGAGCAGACACGATCATTTACATGACAACAAACAGCGGTGATACCTGGACACGAACGAATGATCATTATGCCGGAGCCCGGCGCACGCACCGCAGCGTCATGATCAATCCCCAGGATCAAAATGTCGTTTACACAACTGATTATCATGGATTCTACAAGAGCACGAATAGCGGTGAAGATTGGTATCCATCAAATCGCTGCATCAATATCGCCAAGATCAACGCGATGACCGTAAGCCCATCTTTTCCAGAGATCATCTACATATACAGTGAAGGGTATGGCATCTACCGATCGACCAATTGCGGCAATGACTGGACCCGTATGCCAAGTCCGTTTGCCTGCCGCTTAGGGGATCTTGTTATTCATAATTCCGATCCTAACACCTTGCTTGCACTTGAAGGAGATGGCTGAGGCTATGCGCGGCTCCTGAAGAGCACAGACGGCGGGTCTGTCTGGTTATTGATCGAGAATGACCATATGGCAGATGGCGGCGTGCTTGCACCCGATCCCGGGAATGACAGTATCTTCTGGAGTGGTGGCAAGTGGTACTATATGAGTACCTGTGTATCACTGGATATAGGGTGGTCCTGGACCCGATATAATCTAAGCCCATATGAAGGATGGACCTATGCAATCGCAGTCGATCCGACCAATTCAAATACCGTGTATGCGGGTGGAATTCCTTGCATATACCGTACAACTGATTTTGGTCAAACCTGGACCGCCTGTTCCACCGGTATTACCGGATACGCAAATGACATTATGATCTATCCGACAGAACCCTCAGTCCTTTTTGCTGGTACTGGTGACGGGATATTCATGTCGAGCAATTCAGGAGACGCGTGGAATTATCTCGGGTGCACAGATGTTAATGCACTATTGCTCAACCGTACATCCCTGGATACGATCATTGCTGGTACTGATGCTGGTGTATGGAAAACAACTGACGGTACTTCCTGGACAAGCATGGGTTTGGACAGTCAGTACGTGCGTTTTATACAAGAATATCCCGATGCTTATTACTACGCCGGTACGTATGGTGCCGGAGTTTTTCGCTGGACGATAAACGTTGGAGCAGAAGAACACCCTGTATCGGGATCAACGCCGGTTGCGACATACGCCCACCCCAATCCTTTTGCTAACCTCCTCAGTCTGCATTACCAATTACCATCACCCACCCACGTTCGCGTTTCATTCTATGATGCGAGCGGACGTCATGTAAATACACTCCTCGATGAAAACCAGCTACCCGGGTACCATGTAATCCAATGGAATGGGCGGGATGTTTATGGTAATGACTGTGCTCCTGGTATTTACTTCTACCAGGTTGTCACCGAGGACACCTCTGTTTCGGGTTCAATTATTCTGTTACAGTAATCCCCAGGCTCAATCCCAACGGATCAAACCAAGCTGTTCGGATCGCTGGAATTTAACTAGAAACGCCTGACGAGTATCCCGCTTAACTGCCTGCACACCAACCAGATGGGATGCCCCGGCTGAAGGGATGCAGATCGATGCATCCTGTTTAATCCTGGTGAACCACGTTAAGAAACCATTGGAAGTATATTTTATGATCAGGACATCATTCCCGACAGTACCATAAATATACATGTTGTATGAACTGGATCCATGGATCGCTTTTGCAGGATGCAGATAATACGGGCGGGTAGACTCATCTTTTTTGCCAACAAAACGACGAGACCATACTTCATTACCATCAGGGTCATATTTTACCGTCATTATATCGGTATTCCGGGATCCAGTTTCAGTCGTTCCGGTCACATAAATACAAGCGGAATCATCAAACCCAAGGGCAACGGGGATATCCTCCTGTTTTCCAGGCTCATTGAAAGTTTGTTGCCACTGCAAACTATCATTACGGTCATAGCATAGCGTCTCGAAATCATAATCCTGATCATCATTACGGACCGCAGCCAGAAGAACCAGACTCCCGTCCGATGTGATCCGCAAATCTGAGATCATTGGTTCATGTCCTGCAACGGGGATTTTCAAGGTAGCAAAACCCTTGTCCTGTCCTCTATATCTTATACAGACCAAGTTGTTTTGTCCGTATACTGTGCCGCCGACAACAATATCATCCGGTCCCGCAGCATCCACCATGATCTTTCTGAATGACACATCGTTGAACTGCCAGTTATTAACAATATCACCCTGGGATCCGATCTGCTTCAAAAATACCGATGTAATGTTGCTGGTATTGGTCAACAAACCGATCACATACTGATTCCCCTGATGATCAGCGATCATGAAACTTTGTTTTTCCTCTCTGTTATTTGGTATATCCAGTTCCCTTGACCAAATCTGTTTTCCGTCACCCGAGTATTTTAAAACAACACTTGCATGTGATCCATTCGCCCTGGTTGTTTGGACGTGGACATAAAGAGCATAGGAAGCATCGAAAAGTTCATTCTCGTTGCGTTGCACTATTAGTGCTCGACTCTCGATTGCTCGCTGATCAGGATCCTGATACAATTCATGCCATACCAGCACGTCGCTCGTATCGAAGGCAGCAACGAAACAATGCGCTTCTGAAGAGGATTCTGGTTGGAAGGTCCCAGTGATAAAAGTATGTCGGTCGATCCGAACAATATCGGATAGACGATAGTTGCCTGGTCCTGCCACATCGATCTTTTTTGTCCAGGCGATCTCCATCTCACTACATGAAACGAAACCCAATATACATATCACGGTCGCGATAAATATCTTCATGTAAAAGTATATTGTCCTGGGCATGCCTGTCAACCTGTGGTTTTTCCATAATTCTTCACTATGTTATTGAATTTCAAGACTTTTTTTCGAATCTTTTATCCAAATTCATCTAAACGGCCTATTTTCTCCAATGCCTATTTACCCCTTGACAGGGTAACACATATTTACTATACTTAAATATATAATTAATAAAAAGAGTTTAATAGTGAATATTTATAGAAAGTATAAAAGGAGTTGGGATGATGTATAGAAAAACTTTATTTGTCTTTTTGGTAATATGCACGCTGGGTTTTTGCGCATGGGAATCAATCGGTCCGTTCGGTGGACAGCTGCGTGCATTTGACGTAGCGCCAACTAATGATAATATCATTCTGGTCGCAAGTAATTACATGCCGGGCAGATTATTCAAATCAACGGACAATGGCAATTCCTGGCAAAATTATGGATCCACACAGTATTATATCAACACGATCAAGTTCGATCCGACGGATGAAAACACCATCTACATCGGTACGTATAAAGACATTCTGAAATCAACCAATGGTGGTACAACCTGGACTTCCTATCAAGTAACCGATACATACCTCAATGAACTTGTTATCCACCCCAGTACAGCGGCCACTGTATACGCGGCCGGGGCTATCGTGTACGGAGCCAGTGAAGCAATGGGATTCTATAAAAGCACAAATAATGGCGTTACCTGGTCAAGTACTGTACTCGATACACTGAAAGGTGTTTCAACCTGTGTTGCCGTGTGTAATGCAGAACCTGCGACAGTCTGCGTTGGCGGGAATTCTTCGTACAATAACGACAATTTGCCACGGGTGTATCGATCGACTGATAGTGGTGGATCCTTCATAGACATCAGTGGAAACCTGCCGGTTGGATTCGGTATATCCTCGATCAAGATGCATCCGAACGATCCCAGCATTATCTATATCGCTTCCTTTTACCCGGGAGATATCTACCGCACGACAAACACCGGGCAAAGCTGGACCCTGGTACAGACCACGCCTTTTGTGACCAGCATTGCCGTATCGCCATTAGCGCCTAATACTGCCTATGCAGGTGCGGATACAGTGATTTATAAAAGCACTGATGCCGGAGCAACATGGTATAATTGTGGTGTTGGCTATTCCTGTGAAGAAAAGCAACCACGCGAGATTGTAATAAGTAGTACAAGTGCATCAGACATCTATTGTGTAGATTTCTTTGGATTCTATTGTTCGACCAACTCAGGCACAACATGGGCTCCATCGAATAACGGGATAACTCTTGCCTCGATCTTTACACTGGAATGCGCCCCTTCATTGCACTCAACGATCTATGCTGCTTTAGATGTAACCGGTGTGATCAAGACAACGAATAGCGGCAATACCTGGACCCTTCTCCCGGAATTCCTAAGCTGTGGAAATATCTGTTCTTTTGCAATCCATAATACAAGTGCTGATACTGTTCTCGCCCTTGAAGGTTCAGGCTGAGGTAATGCCGAGCTCTTCAAGAGCACAGACGGTGGAACCGTCTGGAATCAGGTAGACGGATACTATTCAGATGGTGGTGCCCTTGCAGCGGATCCGAACAATAATGCCGTATACTGGAGCGGTGGGCATTATACCTTTGCCATGTTTGCCTCTAAAACGACAAACAGCGGTTCGAACTGGACTCGCTACTATCTTGAACCGATCGGGTATGTCCATGCCATCGCCGTAGACCCGAACAATTCCAATATCGTATATGCGGGCGGGGATCCGGGGGTGTATCGCACCTCGAATGGGGGATCGGACTGGGTAGACGTTTCAACCGGTATCTCTGGTGTTGTTGTGGATCTTGTGATCGATCCTTTCAGCACAATCACGCTGTATGCGGCAACCCGCGATGGTGTATTCAAAACAACGAACAGCGGAGGAGTGTGGACAAATACCGGATGTGCCGAAGTATCTTCCCTGGTACTCGACCCAAATGAGCAGGGGAAAATATACTGCGCTACTACTACTGGAGTCCATGCCAGTACTGATGCGGGTGGAACATGGGCAAGCATGAACAGTGGACTTGGAGATACGAATGTTACCTGCATCGGGATCGATCCTGATGATTATCTGTTCGTCGGCACAATGAACAACGGATTATACCGTTGGTCACTGAACACAGGGCACATGGAAAACCGTATGTATCGCGCAGAGCCATCAATGTGTCATATCGATCCCAATCCAGTTACGAAAAATGCGACGATCTCTTACAATATTAACAGACCGGGTCACGTTCTACTTTCATTATACAACATTAATGGAAGATTAATACGAACCCTGCTTGAAAAAGAACAGAATTCCGGGACGCACAGCTTGTTTATTTCAGATCTCAATATCCCGGCGGGGATTTACTTTGTCCATTTACAGACATGTGAAGGTCGGTTTGTAACCAAATTCATCTTTTGTGAATAAAAACGTATAAAGAGGGAAAGGAGAAATATATGAAAAAATACCTCAGTACATTACTGATAATAGGGTTAGTCACCGCGGTCTTTGCTGGATGGGAGTCACTTGGACCGTATGGTGGCTACTTGTATAAACTCGCAGTGTACGAAAGCGATAATAATATCATGTATACGGCATCATACTCGAATCCTGGACGCATCGTGCAATCAGTCGATGGTGGACTCAACTGGATACCGCGTGGTTCAATACCGTATTATCCTTACTCGCTAGCAGTCGCCCCAACGAACTCTAACTATGTGTATGCTGGAACGTACAATATGGTATACCGTTCAACCAACGGTGGCAGAAACTGGGCAACCACAGGTTTCCCGGGATCATATGCCTATCATATCGCGGTAAATACAACCTCCCCGAATCTGGTGTATGTGGTTGGGCGACAGTCCACCAGTCCATACTATATGCAATTCTATCGCAGCACCAATGGAGGATCGAGCTGGACCACATTGAATCTAACCAGTTACCAGGGCATGGGGTACAGCGTGGTGATCGACCCATCCGATCCGAACACGATCTATGTTGGGGGATATTACTATATTTCGCCTACCTACTATCCATGTGTATTCAAGAGCACAAATGGCGGGGTTAGTTTTACTGAAATATCAACTGGTATCGCATCGACGGCGCGTTATGTTTACTCGCTTGCCGTTCATCAGACGAATCCAAACACCTTGTTTGCCGGATGCTACAGTGGCATATATCGTTCTACAAATGGCGGTTCTTCCTGGACATCAGTCGCGAGCTATACCAACCTGTACTCAATGGCAACGAGTGCGTCAAATCCGAACCTGGTGTATGCTGGCAGTTCATCCTATATCTACCGCAGCACCAACGCAGGATCGAACTGGTCAACCACAAGTTCCGGTCTATCCGGAAATTACTTTCGTAGTGTTCACGCCCACTCCTCTTCCGCAAATACTGCTTTTACCATCAATAATACAGGATTTTTCAGAACCACAAATACTGGATCTCTGTGGAATGCCTCAAATGAGGGCATGGCGATCGGCTCGATAGACGGTTTTGCCAGTCCGAACCAATATCCGGCAACCTTGTATACTTCATACGAGGAGGTAGCCGTATTTAAGACAACGAATAACGGTACTGCCTGGTCAACCCTCAATACCCCGGTCGGATGTGGTAATATCTGTGCCTTTGCCTTTAATAATACCAATCCCAACACAGTATATGCTCTTGAGGGGTATGGTTGAGGAACTGCCGAGCTCTACAGGAGCACAAACGGCGGGTCCGTTTGGACGAGTGTTGAAAGTTATTACACTGATGGCGGCGATTTTGTCGCTGATCCAAGCAATGATAATACATTCTGGAGTTGCGGACGCCACAATGACAGTGTCAATTATGTCATGACTGCATCGAAAAGTACGAATGGTGGATCGAGCTGGGTGCGTTATCATCTTTCTACTGCTGCGGGAATGGCATTTTCTGTAAAGGTGGATCCAACAAATTCGAATATCGTTTATGTTGGTGGATCAACCGGTCTGTTTAAAACAACCAATGCAGGCTCAGCCTGGATTAATTCGACGAACGGCATTTCAGATACGCTGTTCGATATCGCACTCGATGAATCGAACACGAGCATTATCTATGCAGCAACCCCGGACGGAGTTTTCAAGACGACCAATGCAGGATTGAACTGGACAAACACCGGATGTGCTGGTGCACGCGCCGTACTTATTGATCCGGATGACAGCGATCAAATCTACGCGGGAACATCAAGCGGTGTATTCAGTAGTACGGTGGGCGGTGGCTCCTGGTCCGCGATGAGTGATGGGCTTAACGGGTCCCACGTAACATCACTCGGGATCAATCCGGGTATATACCTGTTCGCGGGGACCGAAGATGCGGCGCTGTTCCGCTGGTCCCTCCAGGTTGGCGTTGAGGAACAACAGGCCATACATTCCTCCGGGCTTATACTGAGCGCATACCCGAACCCTGCCCGTAAAACCACCAGCATCCAGTATACGATCCCGATCCCAACCAATGTCAAAGTCGACATATATGATGTACAGGGTAGGTTCGTCCGGATATTGGTCAATAAGGAACAGACCGCAGGAACCTATTGTGCACAATGGAATGGTCTGGACAGAAACAATCGTACAATCGCGGATGGCATCTACATATACCGATTGACAACAGACACGGATGTAGTGATGCGAAAACTGATCCTCTTTCAGTAAACAGTTTAATAAAAAAGGGGCTCATTATGAGCCCCTTTTTTATTTGGTGGTTTTATTGCCAGTCTTTCAACGCCTCTTTGATCTTTCTTTCAATGTGCACAGCGATCTCTTCCCACTCTTTGCTCTTTTCTTCTTTACGGTCTTTCTCATCCAACCATGATTTTATTCCTCTACGAACCCGTTCTTCGATCTTGTCGCCGATCTTGTTCAGATCGCGCTTGCTCATGTGGCGCTTTTTACCACCACTTTTCAGGATTGGTCCGAATAACAATGACAGCCCGATGATAAAACCGAGGTTATATGCCCAGCCAACATTGTTCATTTCATATACTCCCACATCGCTGGTGAAAAGACCGACTATGAATGTGACAATGATGATCAAACCGTGCCAGATGCCTGCCCAGAAATTAGCGCGGCTACCTGGAGTTATTCCAGAATCCCAGCGGTCATTACCCGGGGCGCAATTTACCCAAACACATGCAAATACTAATAAAATAACGATAAGAAAAAAACGTCTGTACATATTACCTCCTCAATTTGTTTTATTGTTCTTTCTTCTTTTCAGCATGATGCTTGATAACTCGTGCTTGCGCAATATAAATCACGTCCTCACATATATTCGTTGAAAGGTCAGCGATCCGCTCAAGATTCTTCGCGACAAGCAGTAGAGGTATTGCCGTCCCTATTTTCTCGGGACCTTCCAGCATATGGGTAAGTAGTATACGAATGACCTCATCGCGCATCTCATCAACGATGTTATCGCGCTCACATACTTGTTGTGCTTGGTCCACATCATTACTCATGAAACTTTCTACGCTCATTTTTAACATTTCTTTTACTTCCCGCGCCATCGACCAGATATTGGTGACATTTTTTATTCGTGGTTTGTCGATCAAATATTCTACCTGGGTAGCAATATTGACTGCGTGATCTCCCATTCGTTCAAGGTCATTATTGATCTTGATAACTCCTATTAAGAATCTCAGATCCGCACCGACCGGTTGATGCCGCGCGATAAGTTCGATACATTGATCCTCGATCGCCATTTCCCGTCTATCAATTTCATGATCCATTTCGAAAACCTTTTCTGCGGCTTTGGTGTTTTGTTTCTTTACCGCATCCAGTGATCTTACAATAGAATCTTCCACCATTGCCGCAACCTCAAGCAACGTTTTTTTCACGCCCTGAAGTTCCTCATCAAAATGTCGATCCATAAAATCTCCTCCCCATTTAACCAAAACGTCCGCTTATATACTCAAACGTACGTTTATCGCCTGGATTTGTAAAAATCTTTCTGCTATTATCAAATTCTATCAATTCACCTAATAGCATAAATCCAACTTCATCGGCGATCCGGGCTGCTTGCTGCATATTATGTGTAACAATAACAATTGTATATTTTTTCTTTAACTCCAGCATAAGTTCCTCAATCTTTCCTGTAGCAATCGGATCCAGTGCTGAACACGGTTCATCCATCAACAATACCTCCGGTTCAACAGCAAGTAACCGTGCAATACAGAGACGTTGCTGCTTCTCTGCTGATAAACTGAGCGCGGAGTGTTTTAACTTATCTTTGACGCTGTCAAAAAGATCAACTGAATTCAAGGAACGTTCGACGATCCTATCGAGAGTTTTTCTGTCGTTAATTCCCCATACACGCGGACCGTATGCAACATTATCATAGACAGATAGAGGAAAAGCATTTGGTCGCTGGAAGACCATTCCGACTCTTTTACGCAACATTATTAAATCGCTTACAGGTGCGTAAATATCTTCTTTATCCACAATAACACTACCGGTGATTTTTACATTTGGAATGAGATCATTCATCCGGTTAAAAATGCGTAATAAAGTTGACTTTCCACATCCCGAGGGACCGATCATTCCGGTAATAATATTTTCCTTTATGGATAAGTTGACGTTTATTAACGCATGAAATGTACCGTAATAAAGGTTGAGATTTGCGGTTTCAATGATCATCCGAACTTACCTCGTATGTAGGCATCGGTGCGTGAATCTCGGGGACTCGTAAATATCTTCTTGGTCACATCCATCTCAATGAGTTCCCCGGATAAAAAAAATGCAGTCCTATCAGCCACGCGTGCCGCTTGCTTTGTATTATTTGTGACCAAAATAAATGTATAATTCTCTTTGAGTTCAAGCATAGTTGTCTCGATCTTGGCGGTTGAGATTGGATCCAATCCCGAACACGGTTCGTCCATCATGATAACTTCAGGATCCATGGCGATCGTGCGAGCAATACAAAGACGTTGTTGTTGTCCTCCAGACAGGGTCGAGGCTGAATCTTTAAGACGGTCTTTGACCTCATCCCACAGGTTTGCTGCCTTAAGAGCCCTGCAAACGATCTCATCCATCTGCTGTCTCGTATAGCGTTTGTGTAAACGGGGTCCATAACTCAGATTCTTATAAATCGTGCCCGGTAATACAACCGGCGTAGCAAAAATCAATCCAACACGTTGACGAAGACTATTTACGCTAATTTTCATTATATCCACGCCATCAAGCAGGATCAGACCTGATATACGCGCTCGATCAATTTCATAAAGCCGGTTGAGTGCACGTAGAAGTGAACTCTTGCCTGAATTTGAAGGTCCGATCACCCCGAGAATCTCATTTTCCTTCACGCTCATTGAGATGTCGTTTAAAGCATGACAGTCATTATAGTAGAGACTCAAATCATCGATAACAATCTTTGGTTTATCCATTTTAATAATATCTCTTCATAAACCGGTGCATTAAGCGGTATGCAATGAAATTTATCGCAAGGATGATTATAATAAGCACTGTAGCAGTCCCGTAGGCCTTGGGCATGGAGATTCCTTCTCGGGCAAGGATGTAGAAATGTACAGCGAGAGTCCGGGTAGAGGAAAATACCGTTGTTGGGATACCAAGCGAAGATCCGGCAGTAAAGATCACAGCAGCAGTTTCTCCCACGGCCCGACCAACGCCGAGTATTACCCCGGTCAATATTCCCGGGAGGGAGGAAGGCAGAACAACACGCGTGATCGTATCGAATTTTCCGCCACCGAGTGAATAACTGATCTCACGATGTACATGGGGTACTGCTTTGATCGCTTCCTCAGTAGTTCGAATGATGGTTGGAATAATCATAACAGCAAGCGTAAGTCCGCCCGATAAAATACTCCAGCCAAGATTGAGCTGGATAACGAAAAAGATGAACCCAAAAAGACCGAAAATTATCGAAGGAACACCAGCCAGGCAATCAGCGCCAAAACTCACAATGCGACGCAGTAAGCCTCCTCGAGCATATTCTACAAGATATACAGCACTCCCCACGCCCAAGGGCGTGGCAATTATTATTGCCAGAATCGTCACCAAAAAGGTTCCCAGAATCGAGGGGAAAATCCCTCCTTCTTTACCCATGTCATGCGTCTTTGAAGTAAGGAATTCCCATGTAAGTTGACCAAAACCGTTTTTAAACACATAGATGATAATAAAAAAAAGGACAATGACAGTTATCACGGTCATCAGTAAAAGAACACCGAAGGCTATCTTCTGGTTTGTTTTCGGACCAATACGCCAAACCATTATTTCCGTCCGGTGATCTTGATCGCGACGATATTCAAAATGATTATGATCAGAAAAAGAAATGATCCGCAGGCGAAAAGGGCTGCACGATGATCGCCGCTTGCATATCCAAGTTCAAGGGCAATGGTCGATGTTAGAGTACGGACTGAATCAAGTATCGAGCCGGGGATCTTTAAAGCATTTCCGGCAATCATTATGACCGCCATGGTTTCCCCTATAGCACGCCCCATACCCAGAATAATTCCCGCGACAATGCCGGAACGTGCGGCCGGAAATAATAACATTCGTACCGTCTGCCATTTGGTTGCACCGAGCGCAAAGGATCCCTCCCGATAAGTTTTGGGAACGGCAATAATTGAATCATAAGAAATGCTGACAATTGTCGGCAGAATCATAATACCAAGAATAATACTTGCGGCAAGCACCGAAAACCCCGGTCCGCCAAAATATTCACGGATGAAAGGCACAAGGATGACAATTCCGATAAATCCATAGACTACCGATGGAATACCTGCGAGCAATTCAATGATCGGTTTCAAAACTTTCTGTAATGGTGACGATGAGAATTCGGCTAAAAATATCGCGCAGGCTAAACCGAACGGAATACCAACAAGAAGTGCTCCTGTGGTCACCATAAGAGAACCAATAATCATTGAAAGAATACCAAAATGCCCTCTGGTTGGGGCCCATTGAGTGGAAAAGAAATTGCTCGCTCCAGCTTTGAATATCAATGGTATTCCCTGTTGAAATATGAAGAATGTAATAAGAAGAAGGGAAATTATTGCGGATAACGCAATAAGCAAAAATAGTTTCTCAGCTATCTTATCTTTCACCATTCAATTATCCTGAATGTCTCGCGCGGGGATCAGTCCGCCCTCTTTCAATATCGCTTGTCCTTTTTCTGATAATGTATATTCGATGAATTCCTTGCACAAACCTGTAGGTTCCTCGCGCAACAAGAGGAGGAACGGTCGAGTAAAACGGTACTTCTGTGATATTAAATTAGTAAGTGAAGGTTTATGACCATTGATCGATACTGCTTTTTCTCTTTCGTCAACCAATCCTACAGATATATATCCGATACCCTGGGGTGTTGTAGCAATGATTTCTCGCACAGCTCCGTTAGAATCCTGAACCAGGCATGCATCACTGATTGTGGTCTCTCCCATGATCATATCCTCGAATGCCCCCCGTGTCCCAGAGCCCTCCTCACGAGTCACAGGAATGATCGATTCATCCTTGCCGCCCAAAATGTTCCATTGAGTAACAGATCCCGCGAAAATCCCCTGGATCTGTTCTACGGTCAGGTCGTCGATCGGATTATCTTTATGTACGATAACCGCAATACCATCAACCGCGATCAGTATAACAGTCAAACCTTTTTCATGTATCTTGAGATTGCGGGACGAAGCACCAATATTACAGGTACCGTTCATGGTCGCCTGGATACCGGCGGTCGATCCACCACCCTGTACGTTTATTGTAATATCAGGATGTTCTTCCATGAAATGCTCGGCAACCTGTTCGATAAAGGGTTGCACGGAGGTAGACCCGGCAATAATGATACCGCCCTCCTTGCGGGAACAGGAGATTGTAAGCAGGGAGATAATTAATGCTATTGCCAGGTCGCGCACAATCACTCCATTATACCCAACATAACAGATTAGTCAACCAAACAGAACTGATCTGTCCAGACTTGACTTTGCCCGGTAATTTGCTAAGATAAGGGCAAGGAGGACAGACTTTTATGGGTAAAGATGATAAAGAAAAAGTGCTGAATGTAGCGATCAGTCAAATTGAAAAACAGTTCGGAAAGGGCTCGATCATGCGCATGGGTGATAAAGGAGCCCAGGTTGAAATAGATATTATTTCCACGGGGTCCCTGGGTCTTGATATCGCGCTGGGAATAGGGGGCTTTCCCCGCGGACGGGTCGTAGAGATCTACGGCCCTGAAGCGAGCGGGAAGACCACGCTTGCATTAGAAGCCATTGCCCAGGCTCAAAAAACCGGGGGCACAGCGATTTTCGTAGACGTGGAACATGCCTTCGACCCGATCTACGCAGAAGCACTAGGCATTGACCTTAACAACCTCCTCATTTCTCAGCCTGATACTGGCGAACAAGCCCTCGAAATCGCTGAGATCCTTACCCGATCAGGTGGGGTCGATATTGTCGTATTGGATTCGGTTGCTGCCCTTGTACCAAAAGCTGAAATTGCTGGAGAAATGGGTGAAATGCAGGTTGGATTGATCGCACGGCTCATGTCCCAGGCACTCAGGAAGCTCACCGGTGTTATCAGTAAATCGAAGACCTGTGCAGTGTTTATCAATCAGATTCGCCAGAAAATAGGCGTAATTTACGGTTCGCCTGAAACAACGCCCGGTGGGCTGGCGCTAAAGTTCCACTCATCAGTACGGTGTGATATTCGGAGGATCGCCTCGATCAAGAAAGGGGAAACCATGATCGGCGCACGGACCAGAGTAAAAGTGGTCAAGAATAAATTAGCACCACCGTTTAAAAGGGCGGAATTTGATATCATTTATGGCGAGGGAATTTCGCGCATTGGTGAACTCATTGATCTTGGCGTACAGGAAAATATCATTCAGAAATCCGGTTCCTGGTACTCGTACGGTGATGACCGAATAGGTCAGGGTCGTGATGCAGTGATCGAGTTCTTAAAAGAAAATTCGGATATCATGAAAAAAATCGATGCAACTTTGCGTAAAAACCTTCTGATCCCAAGAATAAAAAAGAGTGAAAATAAGCAAGATAGTCCCTCAAAAGAAGTATAAAAATCGGTGTTCATTATTTATTGATGGTGATTTTATGTGCGGTCTCTCTATGGAAATAATCACAAAACATGATTTGCATGAAGGTGATGAGATTTCGCAGGACGAGATCGATATCATGATCTTTCAGGAAGAAAGAATGAAGATACGCAATCGGGCGTATAAGCTTCTTGCCTATCGTGACCGTTCGACAAAGGAAATGGAACAGCGATTAATCGAAAAAGGATATGACGGATCTCTGGTCCGTGAGATCATTAAGGAACTGGTGGATGTCGAAATGCTTGATGATGAACGATTCGCGCATGCTTTTGTGCATGATTATACTCATGTCACACTCCGTGGCGATGTTTTTATCCAAAAGGAACTTCGTAAAAAGGGAATCCCTGTGTCCTTGATCAATCGAGAACTTGCCACTCGGAATGAACGTGACCTTGCGCTCCGCTATATCGAACGGAAACTCTCCGATCTTGATGTTCAGGTTCCCGGACAACGACAAAAACTGGTTCGGCGGTTGCTGAACAACGGATTTTCCTCTTCGCTTGTTTATGAAATCATTGCTGAAAAACAAAACGAACATGAAAAACATTGAATTACGGCAAAATTTTTTAGACTTCTTTAAAAAGAAAGATCATACAATCGTCCCATCGCTGTCGCTTATCCCGCGCGACGATCCAAGCTTGCTCTTTACCAGCGCCGGTATGGTGCAGTTCAAACCCCTGTATACAGGGACCCTACCACTGCCGTACAAACGGGCAGTAAGTGTACAAAAATGCCTGCGTATGTCGGATCTAGAGAATGTCGGCAAGACAAGACGTCATCACACTTTTTTTGAAATGCTGGGTAATTTCTCTTTTGGCGATTATTTCAAAGAGGAGGCGATCGCGTGGGCGTGGGAATATCTGATCAAGATATTGAAGATCGATAAGGCACGGCTGTATGTCTCTGTGTATAAAGACGATGAAGAAGCGTATTCTTTGTGGCATAAAAAGATCGGACTTACGGAGCAACGTATTTTCAAATTTGGTGACGAAGATAATTTCTGGGGACCAGCCGGCAATTCAGGACCATGCGGACCGTGTTCAGAGATCTTTTATGATCTTGGTGATCGTTTCGGATGCGGAGAACCGACCTGTGCACCAGGATGCGATTGCGATCGTTACCCGGAAATATGGAATCTGGTCTTTCCCCAATACAATCAGCTCGCGTCCGGAGAGCGGGAACCCCTGAAAAACAGGGGTGTTGATACGGGAATGGGATTTGAACGTCTTGTTTCAGTACTGCAAAATCAGGATTCTGTGTTCACTACCGATCTTTTTAAACCGATAATCAATGAACTCGGCAAGATCTCAGGGAAGAAATATGGACAGGATCAGCACGCCGACATACCGATCAATGTAATTGCTGATCATGTTCGTGCTCTGGTGTTTGCGATTGGTGATGGTATTATCCCATCGAATGAAGAACGCGGGTATGTGATCCGACGTATATTAAGACGCGGTGTAAGACTCGGTCGAAATCTTGGATTACAAGAAGCATTTTTATACAAACTCGTGCCAACCGTTATTGACATCTACGAGCAAATATACCCTGAACTAAAAGACCGGCGTGAAGAGATCACTCTCGTGATTAAATCAGAAGAAGAACGGTTTTTTACAACTCTTGAAAAGGGTCTGCTGCAATTTGAGGAGATCAGTAAAAAGGGATCGCCTATTTCTGGAAAAGATGCTTTCACCCTATACGACACATTTGGCTTCCCTGTTGAATTAACACAGGAACTGGCTACTGAAAAAGGTATTTCCGTAGATAAAAATGATTTTCTTAAGATGCTTCAGCAGGCACGTGAAGAATCAAAGGCAAAAGCGAAATTCACACCTGGGGGTGAATGGAATATCATTCAGGAAGGTAATGGGGATTTCGTCGGTCATCACACAGAAAAGATTGAAACAGAAATTCTACGGTATAATCAGCACGCCAGGACAATTGATTGCGTTCTTGCTTCATCCCCATTCTATGCTGAAGCCGGTGGTCAGGTGGGTGATCAGGGTGAGATCATTGACCCTGACCATTTTATCCTCCGAGTCCAGGACACGTACTGGTATCAATCCATGATCGTTTGCCATTGCGAGGTTACTGCAGGTGAATTCAATCCGAATAAAGTCATCGCACGGGTTGATACAAAGAAACGCCGGGAAAGCGCACGGGCGCATACTGCAACCCACCTGTTGCATGCAGCCTTGCGAAAAACCCTTGGAGAGCACGCGCGCCAGGAAGGATCGTTCGTTGAGCCTGGACGGTTGCGTTTTGATTTCACCCATTTCAAACCCCTGAGCGACGATGAGATCTCTGTGATCGAGAATATGGTGAACGAGAAGATCCTCGAGGCTCTTCCTGTTAAGAAGACGGAAATGTCCCTTGATCAGGCGAGACGATTAGGGGCAATGGCGATCTTTGGAGAAAAATACGGCGAGGAAGTACGCGTGGTACAGGTTGGCGATTTCTCGATAGAATTATGTGGCGGTATTCATCTTGATAATACTGGAGAGATCGGATTATTTAAAATCATCTCCCAGGAAGCCGTCGCCGCGGGAATCCGACGGGTTGAGGCATTCGTTGGTCAAAAACTCTTCCAGAGATTGCGCGTGAATGAAATTACCCTGAAAGAACTGGCGCGTTTAATCGGTAGCGAGGACAAAGATTACGCTAAATGGGTGAGGGAAACCCAGCAGTATTTAAGACAGATAGAGCTCAGTTATAACAATACTCTCTCGGATCTTGCCAAAGAGAGAGCCTTGATACTCCTTCATGAAATGTATTATAACAAATCACACTTTATAATCACTAAATTACAGCGTTTTGGACAAAAAGGCATGCGTATCATCGCAGATCACATTAGAGAAAGAGAGCAGGAAGTAATTGGTTTTCTATACGAAGAATTTCGTGGACAGAAAATTGATTACGTGGTTTTTGTTGGAGAGGGATATAAAAAGGAGCATCCAGCAAACCAATTGATAAAGGAAATCAATACCATCCTGAAGGGTGGCGGGGGAGGCCGACCACATATTGCCGAAGGAGGCGGGGGGGTCCTGAAGAACATCCCAAAAGTAAGAGAGTTTATTAAACGAATACTCAAGAGTTAAAACCATGCTCTTGAAAACCAACCATTTTTATATACAATTGCTCAATAGAGGAGGATATTATGAAGAAAGCTGTTTTAATCACTGCGCTTATTTGTTTTTTAGCGCCTTTATCGGCCCGGGCGCCAAAACGTCCACTTGTGGAAATAGGACCAAAAGCGAACCTATATATCGGTGAAGATGTACGCATAGGTTTTGGTGCAGAAGCATTGATCAGTCCAATTCGTGGTTTCAGCCTCAGAACCGAAGTAACGGAATTATCCTTTGGGGATTATACCGCGTTCAATCTCAATTATGGAGCCTTATATGGTTCTTCACTGGATGGTTTAATTCATATCCCAATGCGTTCAATCGCACCCTATATTCATGCCGGAATGGGCTTTCTCATTATCGATGATTTTACCCTCATCAATATCAGGGCTGGAATGGGCTTAAATTATAATTTGAAACGGGGTTTCGATATCTTTATTGAACCAGGTATCATTATTCAGGATATCTCGGAGGTTGATGCTGATGTTATATTCCGCCTGTCTTTTGGGGGACGATTCGGCCTATTGAAATGATCGAAGAAACAACGATTACCCGGGCAATAATAGAAACATACATCAAAGATCTGCTCGCTTGCGTGGAATCCGATGTGATCATTGGGGGAGCAGGTCCTGCTGGTTTGTGTGCTGGTTACCACCTCGCCAAAAAAGGAATAAAGACCGTGCTTTTTGAACGCGCTTTAAAACTGGGTGGCGGTATGCCAGGTGGCGGGATCATGTTCAACCGGATCGTGGTTCAGAATGAAGGCCGTGATCTGCTCGATGAATTCGACATATCCTATCAGGAACATACCACCGGATATTTCGTGGCAAATTCCCTTGAAGCCACGGCATGCCTTACAGACAAAGCCTTAAAAGCAGGATTACATATCTTTAATCTTGTATCGATCGAAGATGTGATCGTGCGGGAGAAAAAAATCAATGGTGTGGTGATCAATTGGTCGAGTGTGGAGATCGCCCGATTACATATCGATCCAGTATCTTTCAAATCAAAATTCGTCATCGATGCTACTGGACACCCGAGCGAAATCGTGCATATTGTTGAGAAAAAATCAGGGGGGAACCTGCTCACGCCATCCGGCAAAGTAGAAGGGGAAAAATCAATGTCGGCAGATGTTGCGGAACAGCTTACGATCGAGAACACCCGAGAAGTTTTTCCTAACCTCTACGTGTGCGGTATGGCCGCTAATGCAGCGTTCGGTGGTCCGCGTATGGGTCCGATATTCGGAGGTATGCTCATATCAGGGAAAAAGGTGGCTGATATTCTGATAGAAAAAATATAACACTATCCCCCAAGCACCAGCAATTGTTTCTCGTATAACATGCTAAATCCATTACTAACCGTCTATCAAAAAACAATAAAAGGTGTATCCGGTTACATTAAAACACTGCGTTTGTTCTCGCGTAATGCTCGATTATTCCTTGTTGGCACATTCTTCATGGGTATGGGATTTTCCGGGTTTATGCTCCTTTTCAACCTGTACCTGAAATCCCTGGGATTTGCAGAAGGAAGGATAGGGAACGTCATCAGTGTAACGACCCTTGGGACGGTTATCATGGCGATCCCTGCTTCGATCATAATCCGCCGGATCCCGATCAAGCGCCTCCTCTTGATCGCCGCACCTATTGCCTCTTTTTCATACCTTGTCCAGGTATCCACGACGACTTACCAGATAATTCTTGGCGGTGGTTTCATGGCGGGATTATTCTCTGTGTTTTTCCGAGTTGCCGCAGCCCCGTTTTTCATGCGCAATAGCACGCTTAAAGAGAGGCCGTACTTATTCAGCATGCAATTTGCGCTTTCTCTTGTTGCCGGGATCATCGGCAATCTTCTGGGTGGTTTTCTCCCCGAGATAATAGAAAACGCCGGAGCAGTCCCTCATATCGCTTACCGCTCAACCCTTTATGTATTCAGTCTGCTCGTGCTTGTGTCGATCATACCGTATATCTTGATCAAGGAGAAATCCGTCACCACCGCGCAAAGAATGCAGATCCATTCCTGGGGTTTTATTCTTAGACTATTCATTCCTGGCCTTATCGTCGGCATCGGAGCGGGATTAAGCATACCTTTTTTGAATCTCTATTTTAAAGATGTTTTTTTGTCGGCTACGCGCATGATCGGTATTTTCTACTGCGGTCAACAATTCTTAATGATAACCGGTCTCCTTCTTGCTCCAGTGATTGCCGAGCGGATCGGTAAGATCCGCACCGTGGTCTTTTCCCAGTTGTGTTCTATCCCTTTTCTCATTATTCTGGGGCTGACAAAAGTGTTGTGGCTTGCAGTGATCGCCTTCCTTGTCCGCGCGGCATTTATGAATATGGCACAGCCTCTTTTTACAAATTTCGCCATGGAACATGTTAAGCACGATGAACAACCATTCACCAACGCTCTTCTTGTCATTGCATGGACAGTAGGCTGGGGAGTAAGCGCGAGTATTGGAGGAGCATTAATAGAACGTTTTTCCTACACGATCCCCTTTTTTACCACCAGTTTACTGTATTTAATATCAAGTTTTGTCATTTTCGCGTTCTTTGCTCGACACGAGCATTCGTAATACCCCTTGACCCTTAAAGATAATTAATTACACTTTATCAGGAAGTGGAGGTGAGCAATGAAGAAACATTTCTTTATGCTGCTTGCATTTTTATGCATCATTCAGGCAGCAAATCTCGGGATTATCAAAGGGAAGATACTTGATACGGAAAAAAGTCCTCTTATCGGCGTAAATATCATCATCGATGGATCTGAACTGGGTGCAGCGACCGATGCAAACGGTGAATACATAATCCCGTTCGTGCCCGCGGGGACATATACTGTAACAGCATCATATATCGGTTATAATACTGTTTCAACCAAGAATGTAATTGTCTACAGCAACCAAACCACAACGGTTAACAATACCTTGAGCGAAACCATAATTACGATGGAGACGATCGTGGTGAACGCAGAAAGAGACATGGTTATAAAAACCCAGACCCAAACCCAGCGAACAGTAAAATTTCAGGATATCGAGATGCTCCCGATATCGGATATCAATGAAATCATTTCGCTCCAGGCAGGTGTTTCTACAAGTGAACGGGGAACCCATATTCGGGGTGGGCGTTCGACCGAGATTGCCTATTTTCTTGATGGTATCCTTACCAAAGCGCCGCATTATAGTACGCAGTCAGTGAACATCAATAAACAAGCGGTTGAGGAGATCGCGATCGCAACCGGCGGATTCGATGCCGAATACGGTGAAGCCCTGTCCGGCGTCGTTAATGTGGTAACGCGCGAAGGCGGAGAGAAATTCGGTGGTGCGATAAGATACACCACAGATGAGATCTTTTCCGGGAAAAAACTTAATTATGGATATAATCTCTATGAAGTGAGCCTGGGTGGTAGTTTTCTCTCAAAATCCCGTTTTCGCTATTTCCTCTCAGGTGAAGCAATGCTCACTGACGCATATCAGGCCGCTTATTACCCTGTGCCATCAGAACGGTTTGATTATAAGCTCGATGGGAAGATCTCTTACCGGCTCCCCGGGGCAAAAGGAAAGGTGATCATGTCTGCATTCCAATCCCGTGAGCAATATATGAATTATGCGGACATATGGGGAAATCTTGGATTTATTCATAATCTGGACAATAACTACGGGATAAAACGAAAGAACCGGCTCGTAACGCTTACGGCAAATTATATGCTGAACGAACAAAGCATTATTGAATCCAAGTTTGGATACACTGAATACAACCGTTTACGCGCGGTCCGCGATTATGATAAAGAAGAAGAAGAGAACCGTCAGTGGTATGATGATTATATCTTTAAGGCCGAACATATCCTCGATGAATTGAAAACCGTTGGTGAGGATACGGTAAAAAAACAGTATCTTATCGATACACTGATGAATTATTATGTACAGATGAGCCGCACAAGCTCGCAAAGTCTGCGTCACAATCCATATGGCGCTACAGGGATATTCTACACCTACGGGGACCAGCGGATGTGGCGGTATGAATATAATCATGATTATCAGGCAATTTTATCGATCACTAATTCCATTGGCCAAACCCATGAAGTGAAAAGTGGGCTTACTTTGATCCAATCAAAGATCCTCTGGTACGATAATAACCTGCCCTTTTTTACCAATCCATTCTGGGACCTGTATGAAAAGGAACCCCTGCGCATCGCTGGATATGTACAGGACCGCATGGATTTTGAAGGCATTATTGCCCGGATCGGATTACGCCTTGATTACTTCGATTCCAAGGCTGCGGGACTCGCCAATCCTTCAGACCGCTCTGACAGCACAGAGATCGAAGCGTCGCCAAAGTATCGGTTATCACCCCGTATCGGGTTCAGTATGCCGATCACTGATCGGTCAAAATTCCGTTTTAATTACGGGCATTTTTTCCAGACTCCCCGAGCCAATGACCTGTACCGCTCGACAGAACCAATGGTCATCTGGGCGCAACGTCAAAATAATGTTCTTGGTAATCCGGACTTGACCGTTGAGAAAACCATTGCCTATGAAATAGGATATGAAAACCAATTCACCGATGTGTTTGCGTTCGGATTCATTGCCTATTACAAGGATATCTACGATCTGGTACAAACAAGACGGGTGGTCTCGCTTCCCTACCCGTACTATATGGTGACAAATGTGGACTATGGCAATGTTAAGGGGATCGAAGTCACTCTGAAAAAACGTATGTATCAGTACTGGTCAATGGACTTTTCGTACACCCTACAGTTTGCTAAAGGCACTGCTTCAGATGCCTGGCAGCATTATTATGATGTATATATGGATGAGGTCTACGAACTCCCGCGTATCGATTACTGGTTGGATTTTGATGAACGTCACATTGTCAATTCCAGTTTCGGATTGCATTTTCCCCGTGATTTCAGGTTTGTTCCGTTCCAGAACTTCTTGACCAATGTCGTTCTTTCATACCACTCAGGCTTCCCGTACACACCTGAAGATTCAAAGGGACAGCCTCTTGGTGACCAGAATTCAGCTCGCTTACCTGGATATATCAATGTTGATATGACTTTTTCCAAGGAGATTATGTTTCAGGGAGTTGCTTTCTCTGTTTTCGCCAACATCTTCAACGTCTTCAACACCGAGCAGATCATCCAGGTATATGCTGGAACAGGTCTACCGGATGACGACGGCGGTGCAGTAAAAACAGATGAAAGCGATTTCAGTACGATCTCCATAACAAGCGCCTATTACACCCCCCAGGCGGACTATGATCATAATGGTCTAAACTCGCCATCAGAATTGCTTAATGAGTATCTGAATGCACGTGCGGCATACTACAATAATCCGTTCCACTGGAATCCGGGATTCCGCATGCGCGTAGGAGTCGGCTTAAAACTGTAAACAATTATCTCTGCCATCTTTTTATAATCTCTGTAATCAGTTTTCCGCTCAGCGGAAAACAAAACCCGGCAGCGACCTACTCTCCCGTGCCGTTGCCAGCACAGTACCATCGGCCCTGATGGGCTTAACTTCTCTGTTCGGAATGGGAAGAGGTGTGACCCCATCGGTATTGCCACCGGGAATTTTGAGAAATCCTAAGCACTAAATCCTAAAAACTAAACAAATTTCAATATTTAAATCCCAAACAATAAACTCGTTTTGAGTTTGTAGTTCAGAATTTCTGATTTGTTTAGAATTCAGATATTAGGATTTCGAATTTTCCAAAAGATAGCGGAAGGTATCCAAGTCTCTCGACTGCTTAGTACCACTTGGCTAAATACATTACTGTACGTACACCTGTGGCCTATCAAACCTGTCATCTACAGGTAGTCTTAGGGTCATTTCCACCGAAGTGGATACGAACGGGAGACCTTGTCTTAGGAGGGGCTTCCCACTTAGATGCTTTCAGCGGTTATCCCTTCCGAACATAGCTACCGAGCGCTGCTGCTGGCGCAACAACTCGTAGACCAGAGGTTCGTCCATCCTGGTCCTCTCGTACTAAGGACAGCTTCCTTCAAGTCTCCTACGCCCGTGATGGATAGAGTCCGAACTGTCTCACGACGTTCTGAACCCAGCTCACGTACCGCTTTAATGGGCGAACAGACCAACCCTTGGGACCTTGTCCAGCCCCAGGATGCGATGAGCCGACATCGAGGTGCCAAACCGGGCCGTCGATGTGAACTCTCGAGCCCGATCAGCCTGTTATCCCCGGAGTACCTTTTATCCGTTGAGCGATGGCCCTTCCACACAGAACCACCGGATCACTAGGCCCGCGTTTCCGCTCTGCTCGGTCCGTCGACCTCGCAGTCAGGCTCCCTTATGCCCTTACACTCAAAGTCCGATTACCGACCGGACTGAGGGAACCTTTGGGCTCCTCCGTTACATTTTAGGAGGAGACCGCCCCAGTCAAACTGCCCGCCTGCCACTGTCTTCACCATTTCACGTGGTGAATTAGAACCTCTGATAAAACAAGGGTGGTATTTCACTGGTGGCTCTGCCCCGGCTGGCGCCGAAGCTTCAAAGCCTCCCACCTATGCTACACATGTTTTACAAAAATCCAATAGCAAGTTACAGTAAAGGTTCACGGGGTCTTTTTGTCCTATCACGGGTAGGCGGCATCTTCACCGCCACTACAATTTCGCCGGGATCCTCGTTGAGACAGCGCTCTTGTCGTTACACCATTCGTGCAGGACGGAACTTACCCGCCAAGGAATTTCGCTACCTTAGGACCGTTAGAGTTACGGCCGCCGTTTGCCAGGGCTTCAGTCAGCAGCACAATTCTGGGCTAAACCGAAGTCCATCCCAGAATCAACCACCTTCTTTAACCTTCTGGCACCGGGCAGGTGTCAGTCCCTATACTTTGCCTTGCGGCTTAGCAGAGACCTGTGTTTTTGTTAAACAGTCGCAAGAGCCCTTTCACTGCGCCCAACCATTCATCATGGAAGGGACCCCTTCTTCCGAAGTTACGGGGTTAAATTGCCGAGTTCCTTAACGAGGATTCTCCCGAGCACCTATGGATATTCACCTCGCCCACGTGTGTCCGTTTCCGGTACGGTCGCCATAATTTCTGACATAGAGGCTTTTCTCGGCTGAATCTCGAGGTGGGTTTGTGACCTTTTGGGTCTCCCCATCATACTCCAAGGTTAAGAGACACTGGATTTACCTGGCGTCTCCCTTGAAGTATTTAGATCCTGTATTCCAACACAGGAACCACCTCTACCATCAGCGTCCCCCCATAGTTCATAACGAAACCATGACGGTAGCCGAATATTAACGGCTTTTCCATCGCCTACGCCTTTCGGCCTCGACTAAGGTACCGACTAACCCTGGGCGGATTAACCTTCCCCAGGAATCCTTGGGCTTACGGTGTCACGGTTTTTCACCGTGATTATCGCTACTTATGCCGGCATAATCACTTCTATTT